>Ga0214481_100012_pt1 | contig 69842 bp, 48 predicted proteins | sample M1_20Mar14CPVII9_4_FD_165057 | JGI IMG/M metagenome (GOLD analysis project Ga0214481, IMG submission 165057) | Marine eukaryotic communities from Monterey Bay, California, United States - M1_20Mar14CPVII9sort6BwellG10 | ecosystem: Environmental > Aquatic > Marine > Unclassified | place: USA...
ATTAATCTTTCCTGAAAAGGTACATAAAACATATACCGAAGTGTACAATGCATCCTCTACCCCATCACACGAGGAGCAATTGCAACGACTCAAAATCATAGTTATACTAAGAGAACCAATCTCTCGACAGTTATCTCGATACAATCATATGAAGTTATTATACATCAAAGGATCGAGTAAAGAGTGGGTAAAAGAAGTGGCATATAATGCAAACAACAGTAGTAATCACAATCGTACTAGAGAAGTCATGCCATTTGATACATATGTGGAAAAAATAATATCAGATCATAATAACAATGGTAGAAGAAGTAAATCAAAGTATCCAAAAGAGTTTAAACCATCAATGTATGTAGACCATATTAAGACGTGGTCTAAACTATTTGGTAGAGACAAGATACTAATACTAAGTTATGATGAATTGAAAGATAATCCAAATAAAGTACAACAACGTATTGAAACCTTTCTTAATATCAAGCTAAAGGGACAAATGGAACGTAAGAATCAAAAAATAACAAAGCACAAGGTAGATGTGATATCAGATAAAGCATTACAATTGTTAGTACCATTATTTCAAACAAAGAATGAAGAGTTGTATCAATTCTTACAAGACAATCCTGGACCGTCGAGTATGGAAGGACAATATGAGTGGTTTAAAATAGTTATGGACAAACGATGGTATAATATGGTAACTATGAAGGACCGTGATATGACAGTAATGAGGAATAAAGAATGCAGATACAACATATCAAAAGGCGGATTCCCCACCAACATAACTAAGGGTTGTTATACTTTACTCCTCAAGCATCATGACGATTAGTTAGATGAATACAAATCAAGAAAAAGGCCGTGCATGAGGCCGGTATCCTCAAAAACTACTCTGATGAAACATGATGATGAACAAGATATGTAATGGCTGTGGAAATCTTGTGAATTGTCGGTGATACGATATGGATATGACCGCCGTTCTATCGTACATATACCTACATACATGGTACCAAGTGAGATTCGACAAGCCAATGACCCCAGATGAGATGGTTCGCAAGATGTAAGCCCTTTTCAGACAAATCTTAAGTCTCATTCTTTCTTACATCATCCTGTTGTGAATCAACAATCTTGTTGATTCACTACCCAACTGGCTTGCATTCTATGCATCATTGCCCGTCAGATCAAGACCAGATGATCCATCACAAACCATCTGCTGAACATCATAACATTTGCTCATAGTTTATCATCATGCAGGCACCTAACTCACCATCATCAACATCATCTGAATCATTAGCGTCGTCTGGAGGTAGTAATGGATCACCGCCGACCGCCCCTGACGCTGCTAAACGGCCGCTGCAACGACGCTCTAGTTTAGTAATATCTTTGCAGCGGGGTATGTCACTAATCAATGTCAATTCACATGCCTACAACAACAACGATAATCGTAATCACAACAACACTAACACTCCAGCATCGACATCCAAGCAGGAGGAGGGAACAGAGGGAACAGGTAGTAAACCAGTAGCAAAGGAGAAGAAACAAAACCCCGATACCAATTGGTTTCACTTTGCCTTTCGTGTTGTGTTTAACATGCCTTTACTACTTCAGTGTGTTCCTATATAGCTATTACAGCTATCATTATCTATGTCGAGAGTATCCGTGAAAGCAACTTCATGGATTGGTTATCGTCATCACATGCTGGCATGAGCTTTATTAGTGTATTCGTTGGTTTTGTGTTGGTATTTCGGACACAGATTTGTTACAACCGATGGTATGTATTAGCTCTTTACTGATCTGTGCCAATGTAGTACATATCATGTGATCATTCCACACATAATTAACTTACCATGCTCCTCTTACTACTCTTTCTTCCTAAACAGGTGGGAAGGACGCTGCTTATGGGGAGCCTTGATCTTTGCTGTCATCAATCTGGCACAGCAGGCACAACCAATCTTTATTGATAAGGAGAACTTTCGTCGATTATGCTGCCTAGTTGTCTGCTTTGCTATGGCTTGTAAGAATCAATTAGCCGGGGATTCTATCGAAGTAGATAGTGAGTATCTCCTAAGCAGGGGATTGATCAGTATGAAAGAACTTCAACATGTCATTAGTCGTCCAGGATGGCAGGAAAGTCCACGTTTGTGTTTTGTCATTGATCCCGTGTGTTCAATATAAAGTATGTACTAACATATGTTACAACCGTCTCTCTTTCGACTTCGTAAATTGTGATAACGTGCATCTTCCAGCCTTACTATTTCATGGGTGCAATTCGAGAGATTATTGACATTGACTTGCACAAGAGTAGTAAGCATCAGGTGGCAAAGGGTGATACTGATATGTATTCGTTTAAAGGTACAACTCATGCACAGCTTTTGATGATGGATGAATCATTGGGAACCATGGCAAAGAGTATCGGTGGTTTGATTCGAGTCAAGGCCACGGGATTACCGTTAGGCTACGATTTGATATTCTTCTTTGTCTTCTTTGGTGAGGCTATACTCAGATTATATACCGTGTTTATTACAAATGATATCTCTCTAACACCTCTTTCTTTTCTTCCTATTTCTCTCCTTGTCGTCAGTATACTTTATCATGATGACCTTGGTTTGGAGTGCTACTCTTCAGTGGTACACACCCGTATTAATGGGTCTTCTGCATCTAGTTGTAAGATGTATCACAGAACTTGGAAGTGCCCTTGAAGACCCCTTTGGTAATGATATCACTGACCTTCCCATGGATAAGTTCTGCAAGGCATTGAAATGCAAGTAGCTGCCGTGTTCAATGATACTTTCCAAGTCTATCCAAGCAATGAACAGACCGGTGTATGGCCAGTGACGAAGTTGTCTTATCGAGCCTATGATAAGGCGTTGGAGTTGGAACAAGGGCATACCGATCATAAGTTGGACTTGACTGAATCAATGAGATCAGTTGAAGAGGTATAAAGAATGTACATTGAATGAGGAGAGGAGATTGTTACAGAAGAAGAGATTGAGAGGGAGTTGTTACAGAAGTTTGTAAAAGACATAAGATTGTAAAGTAAGAATATAGTTTGATAACACCTCTTCTACCCTGCCACTGTCGATCTTCTCTTTTAGTAAACCTTTGTCATCTCTCGACCTAGTTAAGATATGATCATTTATATCGTTGAGATTGTTCTATTGTACATCTTAGTCTATGCAACTTACATCGCTCTGATTTATTACACCTTGCGGGGCTGCACTTGGATCTAGTACTATGTCGATCTGCGTCGATTACCTCGTCTCAAATGAAATGATATGCTAGGCATCCGTGCTAATGAATTCCTTCTTGTGGTTAATCTTATATCATCTTGTGTCTCCTTACTTCCTTGTCCTTGATCTTGTTGCCATCCTGACGAGTTGTACTCCGATTGAGCCTTCATCATTAGACGAGGACGAGCCTTTGGTCTCGTTTGGTTTTTCCATTCTGATGAGTTGTACTCTGATTGAGACTTCGTTAGTTGAGGACGAAGAAGCTTCGGTCTCGGCGTTTGTTCTTTCCATTCTGATGAGTTATACTCTGATTGAGACTTGGTTAGACGAGGACGACGTAACTGTGGCCTTTGTTTGTCCATCATCATTACCTCATCCTGATCAACTTCTTCACTCAGACTCAGACGGCGATGTTTCCTCTTAGTCAACACAGTCTCCAGTATATGAAGCATTTCATCCTCTTCTTCCTCTTCATCTTCATTCATTATAAGTAGACTTCTCTGCCTGGTCAATTTGCCTGGTGGCTCTCCACTAGTGGACAACCTATCACTCATATCCATGCTGCTAAGTGTACTACTTTTGGTTAATGCTGGCCTACTCTCATCATCTGTAGAGAAGGCAATCATCGAAGGAATGCTGTTCTTCACATCATCATGATTCTCTTCGATATCCTCTTTATCGTCATCGTCATCTGCACTCCCACTCATCCTATTTGCTATGGTATAACCGACTGCTGCAGCCAAAATGAGACGGGCAATCTCTGCAGGTACTACTGTACTTAGGGCGGCCGTTATTGCAATAAACATGTTGAGTATTTCACCCATATCCCTAGGCGATGAGAAGATGACACATGATGTGCACATGTTCCAAAAAACAAGATGAGAGAAGATAATGACATATGATATGCACACTTACAGCACAAAAAGATGACAAACGATATGTGTGTCAATATTGCAAAGTAACGATTGATATATTGCAATCAATGAGAACACATAAGATATGATCATCGTCATCGTCTGATAATTTATGATATCTGTTATTTTCTTGATCAGCTGATTTATGATACAGCCCAGGCGTTTCCCTTCTTTGCAATTCGTATTAAGCGTCGTCATCATATTAATCGTCTTCATGGTCTATATATCATTCTAGGCACTATTATCCATCCACATCCATCAACTTATACCTATCTGTGCATTTTTGATTCACTACATATGATTCTTTCCGAAGCATCTTGTGCGGTATTTGCAAACTGTCTCACACAAATACTACAGCCCTGGCTTAGAATGTGATGACCCTGTTTAACAGATGTACCCAGCTCTTTTTACACCCTGTTTATTCATATGAGGCACTGTGTGGCATCTAATATGAAGAAGAGTAGGAGCAAAGTAGCCATCTAGACTCTAGATAATCTAGAGATGGGATCAGGTGTGTCTTCAAGAGAGAGGCGAGGATGACCGACAATAGTACCAGGTATCAACTTTCATGGTTGCATTATGCTTTGTAGGGGTCAGCTATGTTATTGTTTTAATGTTTATATTATGATGAGAAGCCTAGTAGCTGCCAGGTTTTACTGGAGAGGCAAAGAGAGAGGAGAAGAGTAAGAACGTAGACACAATACTCCAGTACGAATTAGCCTTATTATCAAAAGGGCATAAAGCCCTTTTGATGAGATAAGGGGCATTATTTCAAACCCCAATCGCAAAATCAAGAAAGCAAAATGGCGGTTATTATTATGTCAGACTGATATAAATGCTATCCAACCAGCTCGTATATATATTAAACAGTACTCATATTCCCTCTATTGCACAATAAATAATATCAATTAATAATATAATGACTACACCAGTACGACCAAGCCTAACAATTGATATTTCCGAAACTGATAATGACAATACTAACCAACAACAATCACCACAACAACAATTAAATAGTACTTTAGTCGATGGTGGATCACGAGACCCTAAAACACCACCAGGTGTACGCGGTCATTCCGATATACGTGCTCCTGGCTTTGCTAAAACTCCATTAAACGCTGATATCAACAATGGAGTTAGGCAGCAGGGTTTTACCAACGAACTTGATCCAATAAATTCCCTATCATTAGAGAATACTACTACCAATAGTCCTTCTAACTTATTATCCACCAACAAAACAAACAGCCCTAGTAATTTATTATCCACCAATGAACAGCAACAAGGAGGAGGAAGGGAGGAAGAGCCACGATCACCACTAGCAGATTTTATCACCCAAACTGATAAATATGGTAATGCCTCCACGCCACGGTCAGCAACTGCTATCCAAACCGCACGTAAATTACATCCCGAGGGTCCCAAGCCTGTATTACATGTTGAGAATGGAGCATTAACTGAAGATACATCAGGTGCTGGTAGGGATGATGGTGATAATGGTGCAGGCAAGGCACTATTATCACCAACTGAAAAGGAAAAGGCACAAATTGAGGCTGAGAAGAATGTACCAGTAGGCGGCGAAGATGCCTGTGATACATTATTAGATAACTTTCGTATGATGTGTTGTTGTCTTTTGCCCGAGGATAATACCGGTGCACCCAATTCTGATAGTGCCAATCAAGGCACAGGTGGTGATTCGAATTTACAAAAAAGTACACACTCAACATCCTCCACTGAAAACTCCGACCATAACGCAAACAATACACAAAATACATCCATTGGACCACACGGATCCTACCCCCTAGGATATTCCACCCGAGGACACGATGCACCACTACTACTAGAAGAAGATTCTGCATTACGTAATAATCCCCGAAAAATTAAATTATTGCCGAATTTAGATTATACTAATCCAAATTATCAAAAGGATGTGGGTAAGAAGTGTTTAGTGTTGGATTTAGATGAAACTTTGGTTCATAGTAGTTTTAGGGCTGTGCCTGGTGCTGATTTTGTTATTCCGGTGCAGGTACGTTATAAATATGTTTTGTTTGTTTGGTGTGTTGGTTGAGGGTGTGTTTGGATTTGATTTTAGTTGTTGGGTTAGGGTTTGGGGATTGTGGATTTGTTTTATTGGGATTGGTTGTTTTTTTTATGTTGGGATTGTTTTGAATAGGGGAATAGAAGCATCGGCCGAGAGTGGGTCGACAGGGGTTGGTGTGGATTGAATACCCTCGAGACGAGAGATGCACCGTGCCTCGGATAAGAGACTTTTGGGGATTGGCGAGGGCGGGGATGATTTGGGAGTTAAAGAGTGGTTCGGCAGGGGTAAGATTGAACTAATATTGAGATGCACCGTGCGTCGGATAAGATGGGAAGGAGACGTTGCAGCCGTGAAAAAGGATTGAGTTGAGCCTCTTTGCAATTGAAATAAGACTCCTTCCGCTTCGGGGTTGAGCTAGAGGGGTAGTCGAGGGTGATTACTCATGATATATGCACCCGCCACTCAATACTTACACCTGCCAATTTTATCTCTATCCACCCCACCCACCATCCACATCAGATTGAGGATGTCGTACACTTCGTTTATGTTGCCAAACGTCCAGGTGTTGATGAATTTCTGATTGAAATGGCCAAACATTATGAAATTATCGTCTACACGGCAAGTCTCAACAAGTATGCCGACGTTCTGCTTGACTTACTCGATCCACACCGCGTCATCCGTACACGTCTCTTCCGTGAAAGTTGTGTCTTCTACGAAGGCAATTACGTGAAGGATTTATGTTTATTAAATCGTGACCTCTCCCAATGTATTATTATTGATAATTCACCCGCAAGTTATATGTTCCATCCGGAGAATGCTATTGATTGTGGAAGTTTCATTGATGATGTGAATGATCGTGAATTAGATCAGATTGGTGCATTCCTAACTGGGTTAAAGGATGTTGCCGATGTTAGAGGGACTGTGAACTTATGGAGGCATTGGCCGAACGTTGACTTGACAAAGAATCATCGAAGAATAAGATAGTGAGGTGGTATAGATTACATCGGGGGAAATAATACACACAGAATGGGGATTTGAGAATGGGTGGGGAATATAAAGAAGGGGGAAGCGGCGGACAGATTGGAGTCATTGAAGCATGGGGGAAAGATGTTTCGATATGACATGGGGAAATGGGGAGGATATATCTCTTTTGATAGACGAAAGAGAAATCATTTTATAAGAACTTTAAAGGTCGTTTGCTAGAGGTACTTGCCTACTCATTGTTATGTGACTCTAGTGCAATATGTATATACAAATAACCCGGCAAGGCCCAGAGAACAGAATGATGATATTTCTAAACTATTAAAACGCTTACACTGTTGAGATAGACAACCTTACTATCTATACTATTATCTACACTCTTCACTCTATGTACAACTCTGTACAACTACACTCTCACTAAAGGTCCATTCGTACCAGAGAACATTTTCTAAGTTCTTTCCAAGAGAAGTAGTCGCGGTATTCATGTATGTGAGTCGCATCTTACTTTTATGCCTGACAAGCAGCACCTTCTCATCATATAATATACAACAAAACAACATAAGAGACCCCCTAAAAAGTCAATTTATCAACCATGAAAGTCAATACTATCGTCAGCATCTTCCTCATCTCCGCCAATCTCTATGCAAAGTCGGCAGTGGCAGTAGAAGAACAACTCAATCATAATCTCCGTCGATTAGCAAAACCAAGTTGTGGTGATGGAAAGGTATCAGGGAAAGAAGATTGTGAACCTCCTGATACTGCAACATGTGATGCAAATTGCAAAGCAATCGTCGGACCTACTTGTGCAACTGTCCGATTCCGATGTGCCGATGCATGTACGAAGGACGACGCTGGTCTAAACTGTGACGTGGGCACAACTTGCAAACGATGCAATGAGAATGATGTAGGGTGTACCAGCAACGATTGTACATTGACAGATGGAACGGTATGTGTTGAACAATCATTCAAATGTGTTCCTACACCCGAGTGTATCGATCCTATAACAGGCGTGTGTGAATGTGCCACGGTTAATTGTTTGATTGATCCATGCGAGACCGCAAAGTGTGGCTCTGGAGAAGTATGCAAATCTAATTTCTGTGGTGGATGTAATGCCGTATGTGAACCCGATGAGATTGTTACTACTGCCGCTACCAAACCCTTGACAACAGCGACAACAACAGAATCTGCCGTCTCCGTTTGTGCAGTTGCTAACTGTCGTGCCAGTGTTAGAAGCGTGCAAATCTACCAAGCTAGACGCCCTAGACGGCTCTATTCTAGACGATATCTCTTCTTCTATTCGTTCTCTAGTTGTTATTCTGTTCTATCTAATCTACAAATTAATTATTATGAGACGAGTCCTCAATCGACTAGTCACACTTTTATTTTCAAATCGTGTTGGCCCCTGACTCAGAGGTGAACTGCCGAGCATAAAATTCACACTCTAACACACCCCCTTGCTCAAAGTTCTCCACTGCCAACATCATATCACTATTCATATCATACGATGGCACAATACCTCCATCAACTTTATCGTCCGACAAGGACACTTCTTCATTGTTCTGGTACATATCGTACTTGCTGAACATACTGGACATACTACTAGCATCACTATCTTGCAAATCATTTGCATACACATCGCCCGAACTTATGGACATCTCTAAAGTTTGTAAACCAACCTTGTGATCTACTGCATTCACATCAACCTTGTGATGATCGTCATCCGTATCAACCTTGTGATACACGGCTAGTGCAACCTTGTGCTCGCCATCATTCTCTGCAACCTTGTGCATATCAAATTCGACTGGTGCAACCTTGTGCTCCTCGTCTTCTACTGCAACCTTGTGCTTGTCTTGTTGTACAACCTTGTGCACATCTTCAACATCTAGTACATCCTTGTGTACGTCATCTTCAACTTGTACAACCTTGTGTACGCTGTTCTCTTGTACAACCTTGTGTACTTCAAACTCAAACTGTTCTTCATCTATATTACTCAAAAGGATCTCGGTCTCTCCACATAAGAGTACACCCCCCGATTCTTCTCCAGCACTGCCTTTAAGTCGGGAACTCCATCCCTTTGGTCTCCTTTTCGCATTCTTCTCATCTTCCCAGCAACGAGCTTTATTGTGGCCTTTACCACCACACAATTCACAAAGGATGTCACCCTTCTTGTTAGGACAATCCTTCGCTCTATGCCCTCGCTGTCCACAAAGATAACAAAGACCAGTGAATGTCATTATCTCAGCCAAAGCTGTTTCCTTCTCAAAGTGTTCAACTGCTTCTCCGCTTGACATAGCACCATGTGTTATTCTATACTTCTCGCTCATCGCATCAATTAATGCCTCAGCTGTTACTGTCTCACCTCTAGCTTGAAGTTTCTTTGTCTCTTGTAATATCACATCAGCATACTTTGATCCTGCTGCAGCCATTATTGCAGCAACCTTCTCCTTATCCTCCAATGGGCATGCATACATGTTTTCTAAACTGGCCATCTCGTCACCCAACTCCTCTGGATCTTGATCTGGTTTCAACTTCAATTGGAACAATCCTAACATCAGTTCTGCAACTGCCATCTCGTCCTTTGGCATGAACTTCTTTAGCAACTTCGACATCAAGAAATCAACTCTTCCACCTGGCCATTCAGCAGTCTTTGAAGCATGTACCATCTTCAACATACTTGGCGAGTTCAATGCCATTGTCAAATAACTGAAAGCCAACTTGTTATCCTTCACAGCTTGTATTTGTTTCTTCTCATCAGGCTTGCTCTCATCCAATGCCGATACTGCTGCTTCTGTACTTGGCAGCGCATCCTTGAAGTTCTCATTCAAACAATAACTCACACCTTTGATCGACATCATTGCCTCTATCTGACTCTGCCACAATGGAAATTCTTCTTTCTTTCCAGTGAACTGAGGGATCTTCAACAATCCACTACTCATGTCACTCATCTTTCTTTCTACTTGTTGTTTCTTCTTTAATTCTTTATCTTCTAACGTTTCATTCACGTCTCACGAAATTCTCAAACTCGTTTGACTCTTTGTTTGCAAACTTCTTTCGAGTAGCAAATGCAGGGCCCTTACTCGAGTACTTCGAAGTATGTTAGAAGCGTGCAAATCTACCAAGCTAGACGCCCTAGACGGCTCTATTCTAGACGATATCTCTTCTTCTATTCGTTCTCTAGTTGTTATTCTGTTCTATCTAATCTACAAATTAATTAAAAAAAATCTTTTTTGGGGGTTTTCGAAAGTGAAAATCAATAACGATAAATCAATAATGGACAATTAAATGGCAATGGAAACGATAAACATTAGTAATTATAGTTCAAAACGCTCTAGAATAATCGTGCGATCATCGCCGCATCTTCTCCTGTTTTGATTGGAGCGAAATTGACGGAGAAATGACAATTCTTGGTTTTTTCGAATTGATGTGTTGACCTTTGTGTATTATTAATTGTTGGTGGCGCTTTTGTGGACGATGATGATAACACCCGAGAGCTTCTTTTTATTCACCTTGCTTGAATCATCACATATCTAACTGCTACTAACCTTCATTTCTTCTTCGAGTGCCGAATTGATATCATCTAACAACATAGCAAAATCGTAATCGTAATGATGCAATGTAACAAGTCTCCGAGAGATAGTACAATGCAATGACATGTATAGTATATTTACTGTTTGATGCATCACGTTGTTATTCAATAACAGTTGCTACTTACCTTCTTTGTTCTTTCCGAGCTTTACTCATTTCAATCAAAGATACAACAATCAAATTATTAATATTGGTGTATGGATCGTCTACACGCTGCATAGGAATAACAACCTCCCCTCCTCCACTCACGTGCAGGTTAGGGGTTAGGTTGCCGGCAGGCATCAATACAATGAATACGAAACACAGTAATGAATATGTAAGCAATCGAAATAAACACACACAAACAAACTACAAGCCAACAGAAAAGAAACACCATGTGAAATGAAACGAAGCAACACATATGAATTGAATGAAACATCTGAAATATGCAATAGAATGAGCACGAAACACAAATCAAACACAAAGTAATGCAGTATACAATAGAATTGAAACACAAATCAATACACAGAGTAATGAAAAGAATAATGAAACACAGTAATCAAACACAGAGTAATGAAAAGAAACACTTTTGGCAAGTAAGAAGAAACCAACAAACGAAATGGTAAATCAATACACAGAGTAATGAAAAGAATAATGAAACACAGTAAATCAATACGCAGAGTAATGAAAAGAAACACTTTGACAAGTAAGAAGAAACCAACAAACGAAATGAAATGAATGGCAAAGCAACAATGAAAGACAAATAAGAAATGAAGCAAACAAACACTGGCATGAACAACAACAATGAAGAAGCAACACTGAAATCCAATCATATGAAACCTATATATCTTATATCCTTTAAACATACAAACGGATGAGTCGTCTCTGGCAACTCCTAGGAGTATGCCAAGACGTTTGGGTTCTACAAACAGGAACTTCACTTAGTAGAAGCCTACCAATCCTCGGATTGGTGCCAGAGTTAGCGGACATAGTCCTTAAATGTCTACGGTGAAGTATACTTGAGGAACTCAGTAGTCTAGACAATATATATCAAAATGCTAGTCGAAAGAAAAGTCAGGCCCACTAGGCTGATTAGTCCCAACGATGATGAAATGGTTGTACAACAAAGTCATACCGTCTGGAGATTCACGATGTACGCGCCTGGCGGGGGGTTGGGAGATTTGAGACTGCTCCCCTGTTGCATCTGGCAACGGAGCTCATCTGTAGAGGGTTAATCGCCCTTTATGGAACCCCCCTTATCCTTCTGTCCGATGAAGATACCTTTCCTACTATCCAGCCTGCCTTTCCCCTGCTTGAGCCATGCGTCAGCTGTCAGATGTGTTCACAACGCCCGTCTGGGTACGGTTCATATTTGTTGTGGAAATAGTGTCCGTTTGGACAAAGTACACAAACTGGCTTAAGGTTGACAATTGGTAAGAGCTTGCACCTGATATCCCAGATTGGTGTCAGAGCAGGATATCAGGGTTCGGATCGGTGCCAGAGCTAGCGGCTAGTGCCTTGAATAGGAGAACGGGAGGTATTGGAGGAACTTGCTTGTGAATGAGAGCATGGGAGCCGAAATGAGAAAGCCTAAGCCTTTGCTGTGATACTTATTTCTTACTCCCCGGTCATGTCTAGTCATATTCATGGATAACCAATAAGTGATTGGCTCTGGGGAGGCCAGCGAGGCCAGCAGTTCTTGGAGATCCCGCCGCCCCCTTCGGGGGCAGGCGGATATAGGTCGATCCATGAGCTTCTGCGGCGAGTGAGGTGAAGGCACAGTGTGTATTGATCCTTAGAGCGGATCTCCGTTAACCCACTCACAAGACAAAAAATAACAAACTAAAACTAAAACTAAAACTAAAACTAATCTACAAATTAATTATTATGAGACGAGTCCTCAATCGACTAGTCACACTTTTATTTTCAAATCGTGTTGGCCCCTGACTCAGAGGTGAACTGCGAGCATAAAATTCACACTCTAACAGCCAGTCCTTGTTTCGACGATCCATGTGTTTCAACACAAAAGGCATGTGTTGTTTGTATGGATGGCGATGTAGGATGTACTGATACATGTTTATTTCAAGGTGTATTTTGTGGGGGATCATACAAATGTGAAGGCTGTATTGAAAAGGGTGATGCCTGCAGTGGTAATTGTTCGGGATGTTGCAGTAATAAGTCGACTAATCTTGGGGGTGGACTTGGAAAGATTTGTGGCTAATCGTGTCTATTTGGGTTAGTCTCAAGTATGGATATGGGTGGTATGGTTTGTGTTTGTGCAAAATAATATATAGCGGGGGATCGGGAATAAGATGGGGAAGACGAGTGAGTGAATTGTCTATATCATTAACAAGTACACTGATCCTTTAATCTGTTACAACCTATTTAATGGGTACATATCTTCACAGATATCTTTGACAAATACGACATCGCTTGGTGCACATTAACAGAAAGAGATGTTACACCAACCAGACCGACCTTGGTACGCTATCCTCCAAAGCCTCACATTGCCAACAGTCAACCCTTAATAAGTATGATAAACAACTTGACAAGTCAGTAAATACATATCATAATTCATAATATAATGAATGTGTCCTCTGTGCCCTGTTATATCAGTAGCACAAATGGCATAAATCTAATATAAAGGGCACAGAGGAATTGCAAACGCTCAGCGTTAACAAATCTCTTTGTGTCGGATAGCGACATATTGAGGTGGCATTTGGCTCAACAGGTTATTAGATCCGACGAGGGGCAGCAACATATGCATCCATTCTTTTATCTTACCTATTACTGACTAAAAGTTATCCTCCGTTCGGCGCCTCTCTACCCACGGTATCTGTATAATAATATGGTTAGTGTTATCATTCCAATATAAGCCAAACCCAATGTTTCATAAATACATGTGCCCTTTTTCTATACCTTTCACGTCACATACATATTATATAATCAATAATATGCTGACATGTAAGGGCGAATAAAGGTCTTCTTCTTTCTAGCAGGGTAAACAAATGTGCTCAAGGTTGTACATATTCATACGAGCACAAACACATCCTTGCATGTATTTAAAGTACCAATCTAACCAATTAATAACAATTGCAACTCACATTTAACATTGTTATCATTGTAGGTATTGATCTGAAGTAAGAAAGAGATATTAGAAATTAGAAGTGATCATAACAATACCAAAACTCACATACGCCAATAGACACAAGTATCAATGGATCAGAAATAATCACTATCAGTCTTTGCAAAGAAATACGATAATATAACTCTGCATCCGATGGAATCCGACTGTTAAATTGGGTGATTGTACTTCATCTTTTCCTTATCAATACCCAACCAATAAAATTGAACACATGATGTGTACTTTTTGCTATTGCATATCACATCTTATATATACTGCTCAGAAATTAAAACATAAGTCTAAGACGTCCCTCATAAGTATACCAAACACAAAGACTGTGCTCGTCCAAAATCCGAATGTCAGTAAGGATAGAGAACGACTGGTGGTAAATAGAGATGGTTCTTTCGTCATTGCAGTAGATTGTGATGTGATGTGTGTATAGATATTGAGGTAGATTGTTGCAACAACTATGTACCTTGCTCCAACCGACATAAAACGTACCAGACGTAATAGTATACCTCGAACCCTGCCACTATGAGACCTTCATGAATTAATATATATCATTCTCTCGTGTTGAGGAGCTGCCGCTTTGCTGTCCACTTATTTCATCCCCCACAAAACCGTTTGACCGCCTTATTCCCATTATGGCCATCACTTTTCCCCTCTCATTGCCGACTGATCACATCTGCAACGCCACTATCCTCTACCAAACCTCATCCCTCATTGGACTCATTAACACCTCCATCATCACCTATCGTACGCCTAATCAATCTTTTTTAGCTCGGTCGTCTTGGTATTTCGTCATTACACCCAACACATCAATAGAACTTAAACATCATCACAACATCGTCACCTTTGCAAATAGCAGCTAATACATACATCAATCAACATGCCCATCGACCACAGCAAGTATTTCGACGATAAAGTCCAATCATTGGCAAGTGAACGGCATGGTAGAAAGTTTAGTGTAGGAATAATCTCTGCTGGCTCATTTCACTTCGGCACAGGAGCTGCCGAGAGGATGACAGTTATTAGTGGTATGTTGACAGTCAAATTAGACGGTACTGATGAATTCATCAACTACCCAGCGGGTACCAACTTCGAGGTTGCAGCCAATTCTGGTTTTGATGTTAAGACTTCAACTGATACTGCTTATCAGTGTGAATATCTATAATATGTGATGAGCTGTGATGAAAATACGATGATAGTAACAATATTGTTTGATTGGTTGGGAAGGTATCCTTAAAGTAACAATCTACACATCAAACACAAACACTCGTATTCTTTGACCTCTATGTATTATCAGATTGGCAATACTAACACTAAGTACTCTGCAATATATGGAAAAGGAAAGAGTAAGGTTCCTCTCTTTATATATCGACTGAACTGTCACTGTCATTAGATAGATAGATATTGCAAAAGCAAGATACATTATGTCGTTCTTTGCTATTACATTATAGTGCACTATTTAATGAGTAGACAACGTGGCACGTAAGTTGCTACCAGCTGGTCCGTGGTGCTTCTTGATCATCTTTATTGTCTTGGTTAGCGGAACGAAAGAAGCTGTCATCTTTCCATCTTCATCGTACAATGTTAGTACCTGCTGATCAATCGAATACTGGAGGCTTTCTTGATCCAAAACAGCTTCTTCAAAGGCTCGTTCTTGTTCATCCACGCTAATATCATCACAATTCATCGTAATACTCATTTCATAGTTGTCAAATTCGAATTCAGAAGTTGACATTTCAACCTTTCCAGAGCGTTCAAGGCATCCCCCACTAGCGGTATAGGTACCATCCTCGTTAAATGTCAATGTAGCAGGGTATGTCTTTAACACAGGCCAGACTACTTCCTCTTTCACAATTGATGTGGCAGTCCAGCTAGTTCCAAGGAGATCATCTTGGTTGTCACACTGATCGGCAATACGAGCTAATTCATCCTCCACTGTTGCTTCGGCACATTCGTTGTATGCATTAGCCAGCCATGTATTACCAGTACGCCTTGTCCAGTTTTTGTTCACTTTACGTTCAAAGTTACGTGCCAATGCATTGGTACATTCGTTCTTAAAGACTTTCATCACCGCATCAAGACCATCGCCACCTCCTCGATTACAAGCACGTCTCTTTTGACGAAGTTCAGTAGGTGTAGGAGGGGGGATGTTAATCTTGTCTTGCTTCTTGTGATCCTTATTCCCATTAGTAGAATGTTTGTAACGTTGACAATGTCCATACTTTGGAAGATCGATTTCACTTGTCATCTCGTCCACACGGCGTTGTGGTAGATTAGACCATGTGCAACACATGTTTTGTCCTTCTTCACAGACATAGCTCATTGTGTTACGAGGGCATGAACCGCTGCCGTTTGTGTTACACTGAACATGCGATGCGGAGGAGGAAGATGCGGTGGCAAGGAGTAGAGTAGCAGCGAGTGTATACTTTGATAGATTCATGTTGTGCTGTTGTATGATATTGATAGTTTGTAAGTTGATTGATTGATTGATTGATTGATATCGTTTGATTGATTAGATTGTTGTTTCAGTTGTTGTTGATTTAATTTTATGAGACGATGATTGTACTAGACTTCGATTGATAATTTGACTGTTCATGCTTCTTACTCGTACCACTAATCATACCAACCTATATGGTAAATGTGATCATTGATATACTCCAACCATACACACCCCTCATAACATAGCACAGCTAAAAGTCAAGAGGTTATGTGAGCGACATTGGTTGATAATCTAAAGGGCAAGTAAGCTCTCAACGCCTTTATGCTAAGCCCAAGACTAGAGATGTAACACCAGATCTAGGATACCCACACAATTATGAGAGTTTCCTCTGGATAGAATACGATGTGGATAACTTTGCTTACCTTAAACCTCTAAGTGTGTGGGTGAATTCCATGCTTGTGAGGTTCTGGTTTAGAATTCGTCTTCTGCTGTAAAAGTCGACGTCATCTCCTCACCTCCTACCAAATGAATCCCCTCTCCCAATCGTCGAGAAATACACTCTTGGCTAGCCGATGGGCACATTAGAAGTATCATCCCATTCATAGCTTTGGCATAAATGTATCCCAAACTATCCACTAGAAGTAGATATCCCGAATAGCCTAGTTTCCAGCATGAGAAGAAGAAAAAGATGACACCTGGCCAGAACAATAGATCAGGTATCTCATCAACACTAATGATGACGAAGGAGATGATAACAGCAGCAATCCATCCAACAATTAACAATAACGACCTTGGAGCCATGTATATTCCAAACAACAAGATGAGGTACCGAATAAGACGACTCTTGATGTACGGTAACCTCAAGAAACAATCCACAACTGGCACAGCAATACACGATAGTATAATCCAACCAATGTTTCGAATCCAAGTTGATATTGGAAAGAAGTATATACCAATACCAATACAAATCAAACTTAATCCCCAACGAATACGACTTTTCATCTTTCGTTGTATTGCAAACCTTTTGAGATTTTCCATCCTTTCCACTAACTTGTTTATTAATATCACCCCTTCTCCATATTGTTTCATAATCTTCTCTTGTTCAATTACTTGTTTCTTTGTCGATTCATCTGACTTTTTCATTGTATCCAACTTATACTTTGATTCCTCATACTGCCTCAGGGTAATACTACGTGCCTCCCTAGCCAAATCATAACAATCTTCTCCATTATTTGTAACTGTTAATACCGCCTTGGACCAACGTTTTTCCAATAATGATATAATAGTATCCACAGCTTTACCATCCCCTAAATAACATGCCACCATGAGTGGAGTAACAATTACACCTTTTTCGAGTAATGGTATCGGATCGCATAAGTCACACTCCTGGTATTGTAATATCTGTAATACAGTCCAAGTACGGGCACGTATTGCAATAAATTCAGGTGATTTTAATAACTTTTTAGAATTGAACTTCATCTCACAACGTTCCTCGGGTGTAAAGTGATGTAATGGAATTTCCTTTGCAGTTGTAGAAAAGATGACTTCCTCTTCCTCATCATTGTTAGTACCATTTGATACATTAATCTTCTTATTATTTGATGATCCATTGCCTTTGCAACTCATTGCTTCCTGTTGTTTCTGTTGCATCTTTCGTTTATTCCGAATCTTGGCACGTTTCTTGGCTGCTTTGGATGTACCCTTCCCTGGTACACCCTTCTCTCTCCGCGGGGTATTGTTATTAGTTCTGTTATCATTCTTCTTATTTGCAGCTTGATGTGCTCTCTTGAACCGACTCATTTCCTCTTCTACCTTTCGTTTAAACTCCTCTTCCTCTTCATACTCCCTCTTTTGTTTATTATACTTCTTTTTACTTTGTTTATTCTTTGTAGTATCAAACTCTGCTTCGCAATCACTATTTGATTCCTCATCACTTAAACTCCCATTATCCTGATCCGCCGCTAATAGATCACGTTCCGAAATAATTAACTGTATAGCAGTATAGGCAACATTAATCTCTTGCATTTTATTCGTTGCCTCTTCTTTGTTGTTAATGTTCCTATCTGGATGCCATTTTAATGCCAGCTATATAAAGAGTAAAGAGTAGATATATAAAAGAGTTGGGCTGGTTAGATAAAAGTATGTCGAAAGAAAAACAAGTATTCATGTGCACCCAAACAATATTCACCCCCCTTTAACATTAATCTCAAACAATCAGCGCACAATACAACATTTAAATACAACTCACCTTACGTCGTGCCTTATTAACATCATCAATAGTACACGTTTCCTTCACATTGCTCAATCCCAACACTTCATATGGACATCTACTAGCATCATCACCACTAATACTACTACTACCAATACCAAAAAATGATAATATATCAGCAAATACTGTATATGCAATTGATAATAATGATGCAATTTGTGCTGTCTCCACCATGTTTGTTTTATGATGAGTTTATTATAAGGTAAAGATTGTCAATAAATGATTTATCCTAAGTCTCAGTTTTAATTTTTTGGGGACTACCTAGACTCCGTTGTGTCATTAATCGCTCACAACACCGGCTCTATATACACACCGAATATATTAAGGAGCCGTCGCTTTAGTCTTCCATCTCTACAGTGGCTGATTAAAGTTGTGGTTATAGTTGGGTCCTTCTTGATTGATTTGGCAATTTCTCAAAAGCGGAATGGCGATCGAACGAAATATCTTGTACCCACCTCTCTCTAGAGAGAGGCCTACGCGGTGCGGCCTCAATTTAGATGCTCTCATTGCAATACCTTATCTATATATCACTCTTAAGGAGAACATATGGTGCTTATGATGGTCGGTGGCATGCAATGTAAGCCTATAATAATTTAAGCATATAATAATAATAATGAAAAATGTTGATGGATGACGATGATTTGTGATGGGTGATGTAGATGGGTTTGATATGGTTAGTGTCTGCTAGTTTGCATGACAATCTACACAATCGATTAGTAGTGTACATTTAGGTATTATCTTTATCAATTATTCAAACAGTATTAAGCAAACAGGAGAGGGTCGTCAGTGAGTGATATCAGTTGTAATCTACCACTCCTCGGTATCGGGAAAGTCAGATGAATCATCTTCATCTTCGTCTTCATCCCAAGAGTCATAATCTTCATCACCAGAATCCTCATCTTCATCATCAATTGCTCGATCATTTGCTACCTCTTGAGGTTTCTTCTCTTCAATCATCACGTACTCATCAACATCATCAGAAGTAGTAGTTGTTGTCACGGGCTTTTCAGACAAGAGTGTCATGCCAGTTGCACTATCAAAACAACGAAGTCGGCCATTACGATCAACACTAATACGTCCAAAACGGCAGAAATCATTTCGGCGGAAACTACGTCTGAATGAACGACGACCTAAATATTGAAATGATGAAAAGCAAAGATGATTTAGATAAGATATGATAAGCGGGAAGGATGGATATGATCATTTGCAAATCAAAATTATAACATACCTCGGCTACGGCGGCGACGACGAGAACGATTACGGCGGCTTCTTCTGTTTCTACTTCTTCTTCTACGGCGGCGTCTGTTTCGGTTACGCCTGTTCCTGCTACGCCTGTTTCTACTACGGTTGTTTTCAACTTCAGTTGCAATCATTTCCATATCAGTTTCATCGGTAGAGGTCTCTTCATCATCTTCATGGTTAACGTGCTTTGAGACGGCATTAAATGCAGCGTCTTGGAAGTTTTCAATTGGTTGAGCTACGGCACGAAGAGATGGTTTCTATATATACACAGAGTAGTGGGCAAGAGAGTTAGATTGTGAGGGTATGAACAGATACATCAGATATCATGCACACATGATATGCACACACTTACATCAGAGAGAACACCAGGTACTACGGCAAGTACTGCCAAGGTTGCGGAAGCTTAAAGTGGTAATTTCATGTTGTATTTGTTGGTTATTATCGAATGTTGATTGGAGAATGTAAAGTTGTTTTCAATTGATCAGTTTTGTAATTGTAATTTATGAGATGAAGAATTTGGTGCCGTGTGGTTGCAAAGCAAGATCGTACCCTTAGTACAAGGCTTGTGCACTTTATAATGTTTCATAGTGTGTACTGGTGTGCGGAGGTTCGCTTGAGTAATGTGGTCCGCTTTATAGGGGAGCTACATATGGGCAGGTGATCTTGGGCAGTGATTAGTGATAAAAAACCGCTCGCTCGGGGGATGGAGTGATAGAAAGGATACCGTATCCTATTTTTGTCTGGCCTGAGCATTTTCGCATCTTGTGTCACTCTCCTCTAATCTACTTTAGTATACTCCCGAGCAATATACCATTGCAACACAAGACGATATACATCTGCCTGAGTGATGAATGAATCACAGAACTTGCTTTGGTATCATTTCATCTCTCAAATCATTGAGCTCATAAAATCAAAATCGTCAAAAGACAAAAACAAAACACACATCTACTCAAAGAGCATCAACCAACAAACGACAATACAATATATAATCAAGCAATACAAATAACATCATGAATCTATCACTATTTGCTTCAGCTAATCTGATTCTTCTATCTTCATCAATGCCTGGCGTCTTCTCGGCGGAGGTGAGCATATCATATGTGTTATTATTTCATGTGCTTATCATATGTACTTTTCGTATCATGTTCAACTCACATACATCTATTCTCTATTCATACTTTATAAAGTCATCCCTTCGTGGCGTTACCCAATCTATCGAGAACTTCAACGATGTATCTAATGTTGTGCCAACTTCCAATAATCTCTATCTCTATGACGAGGAGGAAGACAGCTATGCCGATGCCGATGCTGATATGGAATTAATTGGCAAAGGAAAGGGAGGCGGAGGAGGTGGTGGAAAGAAGAAGGGAGGAGGAGGAAAGAAGAAGAAGAAGAAAGGAGGAAGAAGTGGTGGAGGCAAGAAGAGATCCAACAAACGGTCTAATAAACGCTCCAATCGTCGATCTAGACGCCGTTCTTCTTCCAGCTCAAGGTCGAGTCGATCAAGTCGATCCAGCAGCTCTTCTACCTCTAGTGATTTTAGACGTAGCTTCCGCTCTGATGGCCTGTGCGGAAGTAATATGCGTGATAGTGATAGAGAACTATGCAATCGTCTTGAAGATGAGTTCTGTAGAACAAGTTCCCAGCGTCGTACTTCCTTCTGTCGTCAACTTGGAATCGATTTTGTTGTCAGTGAGACAGAGTAAATCCGATGCTTCTACCAGCTAGTGTGTTGAGCGTATTTAGTTATCTATCTGTCAAAAGGAGACTACACAAGAAGACCTTGAATGATTGGTGTATCGTAATAGTATCATAGCAAACATAGTCCCTGTATTGCAACTGTATTTCTTTCCTACTACGTTTACATATTTATTCTATTATCAAGTTCAGTATCATCATCTTGATATCTTTGTTCACTTCACAACTACTAACACACATTCTCTCTATCAAACGCTATATCTCTATACCTACAGTCATCACCAAACTCTCTATCTATGATACTTGTTAGCGGACTGGGCTCTATCATTCACATCTCTCTATTCTCTTTTACTACTTCTTCTTGGGAGATATCCATTTATCAATCTCCGCTTTATCCCATACAAAGTCTAAGTCTAAGTCATCCGAGGCAGTGTTAGTAGCTGCCATCTCCTCTTTTAATGATAGGTCTAAGAACGGGAGGTCTACTGAAGTAATGGATGACGAGAAGTCTATCGAGGTAGCTGATACATTATGAACGTCCGATTGTGTTCGACGAGAAGAAGGCTTCCTCTCGTCATGTATTGGACGTGATTGAAACCTTGGTTGTAACTTGGGAACCTTTTGTTGACAGGTTGATATGTCATGAATATGAACTTCTATGGTATTGTCTGTGGCAGTAGTTAGATTCTGATGCTTGGTGTCGGTGTGGTTTCTCTTTCTTTTTGGTGAGGTGGCAGAGGAGGATTGACTTCCCGACATTAGTGTCATACATGTCGAGCTTGTTGATGATACAGAGGCAAGCGTCGGGAAGAAAGGTATACCCTTCTCCATCTGATATTGTGACATCTCTTTATCGTCGTCACCAATAGCTGTAGTGGCAACCGCCGATATTGATGAATTCGAACGAGGACGATGAGGGCAAACAGGTAGAAGTCGACGGTCTATATTGCTTCTCCTTGGTGTACTAGGAGAGTTGTCGGAAGAAGCTGAGTAATCCATACTAGTGTTTGGGATATTATGTTGCTAATGTGATTTGTAATGAAAATAGTTTGACACTTAGAGTCATGGATAGGTTCTGATTTGCCTTTTGTTCTTATTTCGAATGTTATTAGATCCGCCCAGCTTGCCTCAGTGTCTGTCGCATCCTCTTATGCAGTCATATTATGCCGCACTATGACCATAGTGGGTTATACTCTTGTTGCATGCGTAATAAGAGGAGGAGCATTTGTTTTGTGGGCAGTAGTTTAGAGTTGTTACTGCCCGATGACTTTTCCCTATGAGTTTGGGCTTGCTCGGTATCTCTCTGTTTTTTTTTTAGGCAGCAATCTGCTCAACGCATCGATCCTATCAACGCTAGCTTATTATATCAATATCAACGCCACAAAACACATATTAATTGCAACTATTCTTGGCATCTGCTTATTATATATTATATTCAAAAGAACAGGAGTCTATTTTTGATAAGTGTCTGCCAAAGAAGCAGAGAAGATCGACGACCCGCTCAGCAACAAAAACAAACACAACATGAACAATGCAAAGGAAATAGAAGAAGATGATAATTGTCAATGCAATTTATGGGGCCTAGGAATGGTAGCAAATCTATTCAGTACACATGGCAAATCATCACCCTGCTCCGATCCTATTACCGACGATGAGAGTAGTTGCAATAGTGATAATGATAATGATGATATCAAAGTAGATCAAGCAAAGCCTGCCGAGGGATATGATGAATTCCTCAAATTTATCAATCCACAAGGTGTAGAGGGATTGCAAGAGGTCGAGGAAGATCCGACAATGGCCGAGATTCAATCATTAGTTAACGAATCAGATATACCACAAGCAAAGGTTGACGAGATGTTCATCATGTTTGAGGGGAAAGAGAAGAAGTTGCTTAGACATTTACGAAAGCTAAAGGAAAGTAGGAGCAATAATAACATCTACACAGAATAGTTGTGCTTCTTCCATCTGTTCGTCCATTCAAGAGAGAGTTTGTAGTGATATATAATATGCCTTCCGAGAGTAGTGAGCAAAGTTTAAAGCTTATTGCTCTTGTGGAAAGGGTATAGAAGAAGGAGAATGCCTCATTAGGAGGAAGAAGTATTAGAGAATGTAATCTATATGTATTTTTAATGGTTGGCATTGGATTCATACATTTAATCTGATAACAGAGAGATAAATGTAAAGAAATGTATGATGGTTAGAATTAGAATAATACACAGATATGTAAAGAATTGAAGTCTGATAAGGGTATAAGGAAGCAACACACACATGATCATCCCTAGTCTTTTATTTTCTATCATTTCATAACATAACTGTATCGTTTTTAACCTCGCCCTTTCCCCCTCTTATATTCTCTTGCAACAAAAGTTTCCACCCTCTCCCATCTCCTCTAAACCCCTCACAATACTACTTCCACGCCACCCACTTCATCTACATACTGCTCATCCCTTTCTACTCACGCCCCTAATCTTTCTTACCCTTTTGCCATGGTACAACGTTCTTCTTTTCAATGCAATCATCAGGAAGGTCACCCCCGATATTCTTGCAGGATTCCGCCTCGTTACAGCATTTCTTAAGACCAGAAGTAATGTTGTAGGTCCTATCAGACAAGAGAGGGCAGTAAGGAGGTTCCTGTGTACCTGAACAGTCGAGGGGACAGTTAGGTGCTACTTGTTGTGCACCTTCAGTGCAATTGAAGGCAGGCGTATACTTGCATTCTAAGAAGCAAAACTTATCTAACCGAAAATCGGGTGCATTGCTGCATTCTTTAAAGCAATCTTTTTCTAACTTGGGGCAGAATGGAGGTTCCTGTGTACCTGTACAGTCGAGAGGACAGTACGGATATACTTGCTGTTCACCTTCTGTACAATTGTAGGCTTTGGTAGTATTGATCTTGGCAAGACCAACACATGCATCTTCTGCATTGCAAGCCTTGAGGATACCAACACCTCCAATGGAACCTTGATTAGCAGCATCACGACACGCATCTTCTCCATTGCAAGACTTGGTGATTACAGCAATGGACCCTTGATTAGCAGCATCACGGCATGCATCTTCTCCTTGACAAGACCTTTTGATTGAGCCAATGTAACCTTGGAACTTAGCAGCATCACGGCATGCTCCTTCTTCTAGACACGAGTTGAGGATACCAACATCACCTCCAATGGAACCTTGATTAGCAGCATCACGGCATGCATCAGCTCCTTGACATGACTTGGTAATTGCGGTAATATAACCTTGTTTAGCAGCATCACGGCATGCTCCTTCTTCTAGACAGGAGTTAAAGATAGGGCCAATGTAGCCACTATCTCTGTAACTACCACTGCCTGCATCTGAGCATGAGTACCCTCCATAACAAGAGTTGACAATGGACTTGATGTACCCCCTAGTTCCAAATCCTCCTCTTGCAGCGTTAGAACACGAAAATCTACCATTGCCATTCTTGCAAGAGTTAACAATCTTCTCAATGCCCCCTCCATCGGCAATACCAGAGCATGAATCATCTCCTTGGCAAGAATTCATAATGGACCCAATACTAGAACCTCTACTCCTTGCAGCAAATTCACATGCCTTGTCTCCCATACAAGAGTTATCAATCTCCTTAATAAGTCCGCCAAAAGCAGCAGCATAATAGCAGGTCTTTGTTCCATTACAGGAGTTGACAATAGAGCCAATTGTCCCTTCATCACGGTTGATATCTGAACGAGCAGCACTAAAGCAAGATTTTGATCCCAGGCAAGAGTTGACAATAGATCCAATTGTCCCATAACTTCCAGCCCTAGTACAGGACGCTTTGTCGTGGCACGAGTTGATAATGGACCCGACGTACCCATTATATCCAGCCTTGTAGCAGGACACAGAACCATTGCATGATCGAACAACTGAGGAGGTATTTGCAAATGTACAAGCTCTAGCACCAGAACAGCTAATTCGGTCTTTACATAAAGAACCAGTGAAGTAGTCACATGGCCTCAAGGTCAGGGTTGAATTAACCACAAAGTCATCTCCGGTGCAACAAAGACCATCACATGCTTCCTCACATGTCTTCCCATCTGCAGTCAACCCGTTATCGCATTTGACAATCTGTTTAGGGTTACATACTGGAGATTGAGAGTTAGACTTGAGGAACCGTTCCTCATCGAAGAGGAGGGCATCATCTTCATCGTATTCCTTGGAGGATAGAACACCAATGTCAGAACCATCATGAGTAGATGATGTAGCCATTGTAGAATCAGAATTGGGTTGGTACTCCTTGATCTCACGTGCCGTACGACGTTCAATGCGGTTCTGTGGATTCCATAGTTTATGTTTATGTTAACATAAAGAGAAGAATAGAGTTATTGCAATATTAGATACTGAGAGATGAGAGAGAATGTGCATATCATGTGTCTCATTTTCATCTATCTCGAATATATGCACAAAAAGAAATGCTTACCAATCGACCAAGCGACCAATTGAGCCTCATGCCGATGAGTAATGCAGGGAAGAGTTTCATGGTTTGAGTTTGGGGTTGTCTTAATAACTATTATGATGAATTATGAGGGTTTGATCGACCTCATTGCCTTTGAGTTGAAGTTGTTGCAATTGAAGGAGAAGCTTGGCAGTGGAAATGTAAGAAAGATGGTGACAACACACATATTAGGAAGAAGATTGGCAGTGGAAATGTAAGAAAGATGGTGACAACACACATAATAGCGAGATATTTAGGCGCAGTAACCAATTTTATTCTTTTTTCACGATGGTTTGATGGTACTGAATGAGAATCAGGGCAGAGGATTGTAGATAGGTATTTTAGGCAGGATTGTAGTTAGGGCAGAGGATAAATATAAATGCAGCGCACCTTTATGGGTGCTATTATAATTGCTTATAGAGATAGAGAATCCTGTTTTATCTTTTAATGCGGACATGCACATTACATTAGATTACATGTGAATATCCCCATCTCCTAACAGAAGGACAGTTAATCTTTATTCTATGCATCAAGACATTGCACTGGTGCACTGGCTTCAGTCCATCCGTGACTTCAGGTTAGGTTTACTAGGAATGATTAAAGAGTATTATCTATATAGTTGCGGCATGATAAACCAATCTACTAATGATGTACACTATAATGGGGTATTTACCAACCACCAACAACATCATCACTGATGATGCCATCATCATCTTCTAATCTTTCAGTCAATAACTCCAACTTACTCTGTAAGTTATTCATCATCTCAAGATGTCTACGCTTCTCTTCTTTTATAGTCTTGACTAGTTCTTCCTTTGACTTGTTATGTTGTAGTATCGAACTAAAGATATCATTACTTTCGTCTTCTTCTTGTTGTTGTTGAGGAGGTGTGTCAGGTGCTATATTTGACATGACTGGTGTCTTGACTTCCTCTTCTGTGGTTTCATATTCTTCCATGTCCACCGCTCCTTCTTCTTCTTCATTTGATACTTCTATTCCTAGCGCCGATACTTCAAGAGGAGTAGTAGACGAGTCTTGAAACTCAATATTGAGTAATTCAGCACTAGGCACGACACTCGTACACTCCATACTGGATGATATACTTGATATAAAGTCCTCAAGCATTACAGTACATTGTTTGGTCAGTGGTAGTAGTGACTGACTTGGTTTACTCGTATCACTAGTAGTATCCGTAGAACGAGTCTCTTCTCCATCATTATCAACCGAACTAGTCAACAACTTATACTCCTCAACCTTCGTATCAATAGTATCAATCATTATATCCAAATTATTTAATTGTATATCAACATCATATGCAATCTTATCAATTAATTGTTGTCGTTGTTCTTGACGATTAACTTCGTCAAACATTATTATGTTACCAATGTAGGATGAGCTGCCATTGGTACAACCGCTGTTTAGTGATGATGAGCTTGCATTCGACGGTAGTCGATTAGCAGATGTAGGCTGAGTAGACGCAGGTGCCGGCTTATTGTAATCAACCAAAACATTCTCGGTATCATTCTTCTTAGCATTCTCTAATATATTAACAAAGCTTGACAATGCCTTGGCAGTATACTGTTCATGTACAGATAATCGTATTTGATATGTACGTATTTCATTTTGTAATTGTTGTATTCGATCCTTGGATGCAGTCTGTGCCGCAGCGGTATTGGTAGCTCCCTTTTCTTGGATTTGTTCTTCCAATGATGAACAGGATGATTTATATTCATTTATTGATCGTGTCACTTCATTCAGTAATCGATTTCTCCTTTCCATCTTCTTAGTTAATGCAAGTTTCTCACGATTATAACCCTCCATTATAAATGTATGTTTCTCTTCGCGTGACTTGGATGAGGTATGTAACGATGTTAACTTGGATTGTAAGTATGATAATTGTCCTCTATTGGATGATTGACGATTCTGTAATTGTATTACCTCATTTGTTTTGGATTTGAGTATTGACTGTAGTTGTTGTAATTCTTGTTGTTCTGCCTCGGTCAATGGCTCCTCTTCCTCTTCTTCTTCTGTGGGGTTGTTGGTATTGTCACCCCATCCCATGTAAGAATCACCACTACAACCCAATTTAGTAGTTGGATCACAACCTTCATCACTTGTATCTAAATACTTCTGAAAATCAGATTTACTCGATGACTTTACCATGCCCCTCCCTTCACCCCTTCCTTCATTTATACCACCAATAGGATCACTCAACTGCCGTAATGGACTAATAATCATACCCTTATTCCCTCGTAAACTAAAACTACCATTACTACTAGTATCATCTCTCTCCTTACTATTTAAATTACGTAAACTTGCAAAGTTTATACTTCTATCACCCAAACTTGGTCTACGAAATGATGGTTTAGCATCACCAAGACTTGGTCTTCTAAATGACTTTATTGATGGTTTATTGTTACTATCCTTTAATGACGGACGACGAAAGTTCATCAAGTTACGACTTGATTCCTGTAGTGACAATCGTCTATTGATGAATGGCTTATCTTCTGATATATCACTGTCTGACTTTAAACGTCTTTCTCCATTATTAGTATTATTAGCTTCATTAGCCTTGTTAGCCTCCAATACTCTTTCTAACTCATCTTCCAATTCCTTCACTTCTTCTTGTTTCGATTCAGCTTGTAATTTTAATATAGATATTTCATCACGTGATGCTGAGAGTGCTGTATTCATTGATTTTTCTAATCGTCGTATTTCATTGATTAATTGTTGTTTTTGTTTTATTTGTTCTGATGTTTCTGTTGTTGGTTGCTCGTTAAGAGGATGGGAGGCTTGCGTAGTTTGTGAGGTGTCGTGATGGGTAGAATGATTGTTGGAGATGGAAGGTGTATAGGATGTAACTGTTGCTACATCATTTAATTCATCAATTGTTGGTGCTTGCCCTGAGTGTGGTGTTGCACGTCTCTGACGACGACGATGATTAGATGCCGGAGTAGCGGTTGTTGATATACTTGCTGATTCGACTGATAGCATGATGTTGATCTATGTTGATGTATCTTTCAGTTATCGCAAATCAGAGTGTATTGCAATAAGAGTGTGCAACTCTCGTATATTGAGCCAAGATACTTCTGATATTGTTGATAGTATAGCAGCTCGTTCTATTTGCCTTTGCAATGTATCAAGGGCCGGTTATCAAGCAATAGAATTTGCCATAATAGAATTTTGACGCTCAGCTCCCACAAGAACTCAGCGCGCGATTTAACGGTCTGTCCGTCGTTTTTCCAAAATTGGGGTAAGCCGTACAATACGGATCCAAAATTGGGGTAAGCCGTACGTACGTTTCCAAAATGGGCGTGGGCTAGCTAAACATAAGAGCAATCTCAAAAGTCGATTGCGTTGTGCTCTCATAGGGTAACATAGGACGGCGCCAATGGTTAAACTGTTAGATATTATTTGAGTTTAGAGTATATGGTTAGGATAATGTGGCTGGTTGGTTCGGAACGGCGACTTGGAGACGCCACCACTGCCGTCAAAAAGTGACTTTGACGGAATTTCTCGGAAACACCTCACACTCGTATTATCGTGGCTCCTCGTGTGGTGAATATCGTGCTACTCCCGATACGTCATGCCCTCAATTACTTATTGTTTGAGGGTAGGTGTGGTGGTGGGTTATTGTGCCAGCGATCGTCAGGAATTTACTACAGGTTAAGTTACTGATGTTTCAGTGCAATATATCCATCGAAATAAAGGATTGAGCTCATTATAATGCTTTCGTACGGAATTCTATACATCCCCAGAGTAGTTAACAGTCATATCTATGCTTGGGATGCGTTGTGGGGTTGTTGTGGGGGATGATTCCGTTGTATTTGATGCAAAACGTCCCAATTTTCCTCAATTTATGTCTCTGTATTGGTGATTAGAGACTATTTGATGTATTAGGTTTGGTAAACGTGCCTGATATTAACGGTTTATGTATTGAGACATGTTATACGATTGAGGAATCATATAGCTGCTTCAGTGGATGAGAAGGGAGTAAGGAGAGAGGTACCAAACGAGCATATCTTTTGCGACATATATATTGGAACACTTATGTTGAAAGAATGGCAGGACAGCTCTTACGGCAACGACTTCGTGCCTCCTAATATTAGTATATAATGCATTTGATTAAATAAATCCTTATAATATTGTTCTCAATAAGCTAGTGTTCTCAATAAGCTGTATGTAGAATAGATAAATGTGTGATATGATTATGTTAGATTATGTTCCGCCACAACTTTTAGAGTTTGTTCTCAACTCCATAACGTTCTCTTTGGTGAGTAATTATTAGAACCCATACATACATTGAATATATAACAGCAGTAGTAACACAAAGTAGCGCCCCATTCGTTCTAGACCTTTCCTAAATTCAATGGATGACTATCACAATTCATCTCCCGCTTACTCGGAAGATAGACAGGATTAATGCATACGGAGCAGCAGATTGGACGGATTGACTTGTTCACACTATAATAAAGTAATAAATCTACCCGCCTCCAGGTCCCCCTTAAGCATTTAAACGCAATAATATCCCATCCCTGGCATTTCAATCAATAATTCCTCATCTTTCCCCATCCCCTAAATTAATTACAAAGTTCGCATTGTTACACGCTCCCAAACACCAACTCCACTTATCTCCTACACTGTTATATGTGTGTAGATATAGCCTGAGTAATGTGGGTATATCAGATAGCGTATAAGCGTTAGATTGACCAACAAATAAATAATGCAATATTATATAACAACAATATATACTCACAATTGAGACACAAATTTACATCGCCAGGGTATCGTTGGGTAATATAAAAGATCATCCGGTCCATCTAATACTACTAAATGATCGGTATATGCACCAGATAATATCCAAACCCATCGACACATGGATATTGATGATATTCAATATAAAGTTGTGCAAATGTGTGATTTTTCATGCCTTGACTTTGAGAGAGAATTCGACCAACTTAACCGCCATCCATTACAATATCGACCTACATCGATGTTAAAAGACATTATTAGGCACTAGTAACATCCTTTATATTACTTCTACCACCTTCCGCTAATGAACTAGAGCCTACGAGAGCATCATGCCATTTTGATGTTGATCCTAAAGTCATTTTCATGCTGAAAACTCTTTAAATCGCGATTTACCTCATTTTGAGTTCTTGAGCTCCCCTCGCTCTTCCTCTTCCTCTTAATGCTCATGTGACACGGTATCCAAGTCGCAGGGCATTTTGGATATTCAAAGACATTCTGTTGTGTCATCGAGGCATTTTGATCGTCGCCTCCCCCTCTCCACTATGCAACACTAAGAGTAGTCGAGAGGCGTATATATAATATAATATAATATAATATACAGACGGCCTACAACCATGTTCGAGATTACTACACAAAGACGACGACGTCGTCCATCTCAAGAATCCACTTCATCCACTCCATCAACATCACGACAATTAAAATCTGCTCGATCCACAACACTCCTCTTAATCTTTGGTCTAGCATCCCTACTATTCTACGATGACCTACTATCAATCGATACTTCCTTCTACGATTATATAGAAGGTGTTGATTATGAAGCAATAGATTCATATGATGGTGAAACAGAAGTAGTAGAAGTAGATAACATTAATAGACGATTACGTGTATTAGATAAAGAGAAGCAAGCGAAGAAGAGAGCTGATGTGGTTGCAACGAGAACTGTTGTTAACAAAAAGGGTCAAGTTGTGGAAAGACCTGTTATTAGTGCTTTAGATTTCTTCTCCCGGGCTGTAGCTCCCAAGAATGATGGTATGAATGTTAAGCAAGATTTGACAAATGAACAAGTTGAACAGGAAAAGTTGGGTCGGTCTATTGCCTCATCATTTGAGGCTTGGGATAACAAGAAGAGTGACTCAGCTGTCCCTAAAGTTCAAGAGATACCCAAGGATTTGATACCAATCGATGTTGATATTGATCAATATGGTGATGAGGAGAATACAATTGTTCATCCCAAGGCTAATGCTGTCAAGAAGGCTGCCTCCAAGGCTGTCAATGGTTCCACAAGATATCAAGATCAAGATACTAGTTCCTCAAGTGCCACCGCTGGGTTTAATCCAGCTGCATACAATCCAGAAGATACTGCTGCCACAAGTAACATACCACCACTAAGTGTATGTGAACGTCTAGCACCACTATCACATGAGAAAGATTTACAAATCCTATCCAAGTATAAATCGCAATGTACCATAAACAAGTCAAAGTCACCACAAGATACATCCCTCCTACTCCTCGAAGGAGTCAAGACCTACGGACGTACTGGAAACAATCTCATTGAGTTCCTCCATGCTATGCAATATGCCAAAGATTATGGACATACCGTAGCCATTAAGCATGGTTCGTGGCCTATCCAACGTTTAATTACTGATATGTGGATGTCAGTCCAAGATGATGTACGATCCCGACATTCGTCTGAACGTCAAGAGAAGATGAAGGAATGGTATACCTTCTTTGAAGAACAATTCTGTGTCAAGATGGTCAGTCCCGAAGACGACTTGAGTATCTACAAGGAAGTCATACGTATGGATACCAAGGATCTATTCATGTTTCAACATGATAATTCTATATCAAACTTTGATGAATATGTTGAATATCAAGGTTATTTAATACGTACCTTATTTCGTCATTATAACAAAGGATATGGTGTCAACTTACGGAATCAACCAGTAAAAGACATGTGTTCCGTGTTGGATACCATGTTTGTAAATCAAGATATGAATACTATCAAGTATTCAGTTATACATTCAAGAAGTTTGGAGGGTGAGCCGGGCAAGTTTTTATTGGGTAGGATTGCTGAGTTTAGTGGTTGTGATTCACAGGCTGCTTTAGACATGACCCCCGAGTATATTAAGAGTATACTGACCGAGACTGATATGTTAAATCATCCTATAATCTTTATTACCGATGGACAACGTCCTGAGATATTACAAAGATTACTGGCCGACCCAGACATCGGACCACAAATTTTATTGGTACCAGAAGAAGCAAGTTGGGTCGGTGGTGATATCACAATTGCCATAACCTCGACAGTCTTTATAGGTAACCCAGCCTCAACCTTCTCGGGATTCATAGCCAAGTCTCGTGTAGCCTTGGGGTATGACAAAAGTTATCTATTCAGGAAGAAGGATGGGGATACAGGTAAATGGACTGATGTTTGTGGAAGGAATTGTATATATAACAAGGCAATTATGAGGTCAATGTCTTAAAATAGGTAGGCTTTGTAAACATAAGAAGACCCTGCCTCTTGTGAATAGATTCGGCTTTGATTACCTCCTTGACACTTAGTACTTCCCATTTCTCTGTCAACACTAGCTGCTTGAAGATTTCAGTTTAATATAACGTTTCTTTATGCTTTTAAACTAAAGTAATATCATCAATGTCCATTTCCCGTATTGCGTTCTCGCTCCCAAGTCAGATAATTACACAGCAACTTGTTCTACTTTTGTTGGTGCCTTGACTTCTTCTTCTTCTTTCTCGGCTTCCTGCTCAACTTTTTCTGCTTCTTCATCATCTTCAAAGTCTACCTCTGCATTTGACATCATACATGATGCTATTGATGCAGTATCATTTGCCATATCCTCAATTGTTTGTTCCTCGTCCTCCTTCTTTTGCTGCTCTGTAGTAGCAGGTTGTTTCATCTGAGCATTAACCATTGTTGCTGCAGGATTCACATGTACCATTTGCATACCACCTGGCGCAGGCACAGCCATCATATTAGCAGGCATGACACCCCCATTAGCAGCAGCAGCAGCCTGCATAGCCGCCATCTGTTGCTGTTGCTGCATTAACATGGCAGCCTGTACCTGACGTTGTTCATTCTCAAATAGAATCTTACGCATCTCTGGTGCACGCTGCCTTAATGCCTGACTAGTCTTCTCGCGAGCACCATTATCACCAACATCGTACCACTGACCGTCTTTATTCTTTTTAAGAAATCCACCACCCATTTCACGTATAGTTCGTACAATTGCTCTACAGATTGTTGACTTATCATTCTTTCGGGCCTATGTAAATAATGTATTGCAAATTTGATGAGCATATCATATGCGCAAAATAAAACAACTCTCATACGCCATAATATAATACTAACCTTGAGATAAGCCCTACGATTAGCATTGATTAGATCTCGGAATCGACGATTGCCTGGAAGATACGCGTTTCACAGTATTATATAAAGATGAAGAGAGATGATAGTAACTTATGTTAGTACATACAGAAATCTCAACGATACTTTATATTGAGCGCATGAATTCATATAATAAAACAATACAACAGTGAACTTACCAGGATGTACATTAATACCACCGCCTCGACCAAATAAAACATCATTACGAGTATAGTCTCCAACTGGTCGCTGAATGGAAGAAGGGTCAACTTTCTCCATTGTTTTGTTTTATAACTTTTTTGTTTTTGTTGTTGATGATCAACGAGTACCACCAAATTAAAACAACTTTATTGAGTACCACCTGCGATGAGAGGAATAGAAGAGGATGTGTAGTAGTTAAGTTAAATCAAAGCGTATGAGGAGAGGGCTGAATGTTTGATTGCAATTTAATATAAGTCAAACTTTAGATAGAAGGAGTTGTGGTATGCCTCGGGGGCAGCCCGGCAGCCCACGCAAATAGTGAAGTCTTGACTAGATCTTTGGAATGGAGTGCAAGTGCAAGCAAGGAAGGAGAGAGATCCGGGTTGACAAAACGATATATCTGTAACGATAACGGTCAAAAGAGACTAAGACGTCAACCTTCATGTGACACATCTTTGAGGTATCGCCTAATCCACCACCCATCGACGACAAACATATAACTCTACACCTACTAATCAAACTTGATTTGCTCATGTGAGTCCATCTTGGGATGGAGTAGGGTTAGAAAGGATTGTAACACCTTAATACACAACATGCACTAACAAGACACACTTACCAGATAGCCTCATCTACATCCCCTCACGAACAACATAGTCCGAGAAACGAAGACGGGCAAGCGGCTACAAATCTCTTTTGTTAAGATATCGAGCTTCTTCGTGATAGTGATGCTTCGTGTATCACACACTCAAAGATACACATGATTGATAATAAGGTCAGCTATAACATAAACAGAGTTTTAAAAAAGAAATGTATGTACAAGAGTTGTTCTAAGTTAGGAACGAACTACTACCACTCGCATCAGCATCAACCTTGGCATCCAAATGGAAAATAGCATGTCGCACATTTACCAACTTTCTCATAACTTCCCCAACTCCACTTCCTTCACCACTTCCTCCTCCTCCATCTGCACTATAACTATGCAACAACTTAACAATCAATAGTTCTAAATTATCATAAACAACTAATATAACCATAGCACCCAATAAAGTAAATATCCAAGTCAATAATAATGAATTGGCCACACGACCAATTTTGGAACGTTGGGATGCTTGTGATTTAGTTGTTCTGTTGGAGTTGTTTGATGTTGATGAGGACGAAGAGGTGGTAGATGATGTTGATGATGTTGAAGAGCTGTGTATACTACTATCATCGGTATCTTCTTCTTTAATAGCAGAGGGGAAGAGTCGTTGGAAGAATGTACGATTATCTTTATCCTTCGACTTGTTGTTGTTTAGTTGTGCTCGTTGGATGTTATGCATATTGTAAAAACTAATAGGACGTGGATATGACGATATGAAGCCGTTACTCTTCCTCCCCTTTATTCTATTGGTAGTCTGTTTTGCCTTGTTGATACTTTTGGATAGATTATTGTTCATATACTTGTTGTTGTGTGAACCTCGGATACCACTTGTTATTATTGACGATTCATCATTAGAAACTGTTGACAACATACTCTTTAATAATGTATCTCTCGACTCAACAGATGAAGCTGACGTAGACTGAGAATCTAAAGAGACTCGACGTCTCCTTTCACCCCTTTTAGATCCTCCATCTTTTTTCTTAGTTTGTACGTCATACACTACTTCTCCAGCCTCTACATCGTAATCATTTGGTAATGAGACCTGATCAACGGTATCAATATAATCTCTTGAGATGGTTAGGTGTGATACATCTTCTGCATCTACTATTATTGCTCTCTTTCCTCCTCTGTTGTTCTGTCCTCTCTCTATATGACCTCTTGGTCTTCGTTGTGATGATGATGCAAAGTGTACATCTCTACGCTGCAAACCACTCCCTCTCTTTCCTACACTATCATCATTATAATCAGCAGATCGTAACGGTGGATCACGTGTACCAACCTCACTATCACTATCACTAGATGAATAACAAACAGATGGTCCTGAGCCATTCGATGGTGGATCATTATATTGACTACTTGCAATGGAGGGCGAGATTGACGATGAGTTGTGACTAACTCTACGCCTTGGACCCTCTCCCTTATTTCTACCGTTAGATGATCGATTATTAGCACGCTGTACTAATAATACACGTGCCGACTCTTCATCATATTCATTGTCAGGTGGATCTATCGAGTTATACATATTGTTATTATTGGAGATTGTTGATTTGCTATTTTTACAGTGAGATTTGCAAGCTGGATAACAATCACACGCAGAGTTGGTACGCTGATGATGTTGGGTACGGCGTGATTGATTCCTCGCTGGTTTGTAGACTGACTCCATGTTGATATATATAGATTCTATTGCTTATTGCTAGCATAGCAATTAAATAATGCAAAGATTAGAGGGGTGGTGCGACATATTTAGGCATAGTCTATGACCCGTACCTGGATACCGGAGTCATTGAGCCTATATTGATGCCCCTTGTGTCACATCTCCCTCTCTCCCCCTCTTTAAGCTACTATTGCAACTAAGCGGCAGCAAACACTAAGCAATAGGCGCCATGCTAGATATAACATCCCAACCCTACTCTAGGCGGCGGAAACGCTCTACTAAATCATCATCCACTAAATCCAAAGCAGTACTACTAGTAATATTTGGTATTGCAAGTGTTATATTTTATAATGATTTATTATCATTAGATGATACTCTTTCATCTTTCTATAATTACGACCACACGGCAGAGGATACAGAGGACAGAGAGGGTAGTATGGAGGGTATTATAGTACAAGACAATAGAGATGAAGGCAGAAGAGGTCTACGAGGTCCCCAAATATCAAACGCCCAACTACGTAAATCGATACATCAACAAACACTCAATCCACTCCACCAACATGCATTATTTGCAGCTCAACGTGTCCAGCAAATAGTAGATACTCAAAAACAATTAAAAGATAGAGAGAAGGCAATGTATGATTATTTCACCGGTAATGAATGGCATACTAATCAACAAATAGTACAACAACCCCAACAATTGGGAAGGGATGTGGGACGTGATTTGTATAATACAGATGATAATAATACAATTTATCATCCCCTCTCTTCTCCCTCTTCACCTGTGTCTACAGCTAAAATGGATCCTCAAAGTAGCACAACGAATAACAAACAAATTAGATATCAAGATGTAGGACAGCAAGGATATGATTATTATACTAATGATGTATGGCATTTGAAACAACACGGAGATGATGAAGAAGAGCTAATTACAAAGAAGGAGAATACTCGATGGTTAAAAAGTATGGATCAATTTCATTCTGATGAGAGTCAATTGGAATTTGATTATCATTTACAATCTGAATGGACTCGACCTAAAGAAGATGAGGCTGTGCAAGAGGTAAAGATTGAGAAGTATACTTTGCAGGATGTTATTAATTCTCAAGACTGGTCTTCAAATCAAGAGAGTCAAGATGGAGGAAGAGCAGGAGGAGAGGGGGGAAGTCAAAAAGAAACAGCTATAGTCATGTATAATCCAATCACCGACACTTTCATTGGTTTATCCAAACCATCCTCCTTTTCCAACCTTTCCAACTTGGACAATCTAAGTATGAGAAACTCAGACCTTGAATCAACATCAGAAGAGGGTAGTACAAATCAAAATGAGTTATGGAATAGTATGAGAAACTTGGTGATTATGTTACGTTCTACTTTCCCAATGAGATTTCAAGGGGAGAAGAGTGATGAGTTGATATTAGCTATCAAGACGGGTCATCCATCTACTGTATTGGAAGAAGATGAGTTAACAGAAGAGAGGGAAGGAGATTATACATCCGATTTATCAAGTATGATTACCCAACCTACGAAAGTGCCAGTGTTAATGTTTGGTAGTACCCTCCGCCATCCTTCCACTGCAATTCAACAACATATAATACCAATGCCAAGCTCCGGATTACATCTAGGTTGTTTCCGTAAATGGTCGTTACATCATACAGTATGTGATAAGATATTACATCCAGGTACTGGCAATGGTAATGGAGAACGACGAGGTGATAATTGGTGGGAAGAAGAAGAGAATGTAGAATGGAACAAGTTGATACCACAGGTTGTATGGCGTGGATTAGATACTGATTACTTACCAACATCATCACATACTACAATGAAGACAAGACCACAGAACATTGATCATGTAGAAGAGTTAGTTGTTGAGCCTGCTGTTATGAAACGGAGGAAACGACGATTACATGGTCATAATGGTTTGGGGAAAGAAGAGAGAGTTGAGACTGTGCATGATTTGGTTGAAAGTCATACTACTGAACGATATACAAGAGCATTGAGCTCGATTAAGGAGCAGCTGTTGCCAAGATGGAAGGGTGCTGTACTGAGTGCGGTAAGTTGTTTGTATTTGAGTCAGGACTGTCTTCTTGTCTTGACCTTGCAAAAACTAACCCATAACTCTTTACCTCAATACATATCATTATCACAGGAGGCTGAACTTGAAGTCCAACAAGGTCAAAGAGATGGATTGCCATGGGCAAACATTAAGTTCTCAAGACATTTGGGTACCGACAAGTTACCATCTGGCTTATCAACTGATAGTCAAGATGAAGACGATGCCACTTCAAGACCAGCAAACATTATGGAATACAAGTACCAACTAGATTTGGCCGGGCCAAGTGGTACCGCCTCATCTGATACATTAGACAAGTTAGCCATGCCAGGTGTACTATTTCATCACGTCACGCCTACTCAAGATTATATACATGCTCATCTCACGGCATGGAAACATTATATACCAATCCAAGAAGATTTAAGTGATCTTAAAGAAAAGTATATTTGGGCCGAAAGTCATCAAGATCAAGCTAAGAAGATTGCTCTTGAGGGTATAGAGTTTATGAAGCAGCTCGGTACACCTCAAGGTTTTGGTAGGATATATGAACAAGACTTTGTACAACCACTAAGAAGAGTGATTGATGCATATCAACCAGTCTCATCTTTGTCTAGCTATGGAGGTAAGGGATCAGCTGTGGTTGATGTACTTGCCCAGCTTGAATCTTCTGGATATGTTCCCATTCTTGGATGCAGTGGCAACTCGCTGGATTCATGTCAACCATTATGATAGAACATTGACACATAGGCTCAGACTAAAAGTCAATCTAATACATTAAGGCTAGAAGTTATATCTAATCAAATAGCCCAGTCATACATTACATATTTCATTCGAACAATGACAATGTAATACTTCCTCTGCTGCCGCCTATTACCATGATCATAGCGAACTTACAGCACAAAAAAGACGCTGTTGATTATCATCGAGAGTAATGTACTCATAACCTAATAAATGAACTAAATCGGCCGGTATCCTAAAAAACTACATATTGACGTTATGAGCAATTAAACTTTACATTAAGGCTAGCGTTTTATATCTCATTAGCCCAATCATACATTCCAATACAAAACAATACAAGTATATCCTCCGCTGCTGCCTATTATCAAGGTCCAAAGAGAGTAACAGCAGAAGTGCCTAAGCAATGGCTGCCAGGTCGTTCCTCTCAGCCATCTTGCAAATTTTACTGTGGCAATTACAATTATACTCGCACATGGGCATCTCAGTCTTTCTTCCGCCGTTACTGGAAGATGCGCGTTTCACAATTTATGAAGATGAAGAGAGATAATAGTAACCTCTGTTAGTACATTTGGTTTGCAAAGACAATCAAATAAATCGATATAAAGTTTAAATGAAGTAGTCAAGTCAGACTGAAACTTCATATTGAACACATGACAAACCACGACAAAACTTTACAAACGCGGACTTTCCTGTTACAGTTCTCTGTGCACTTTGGCATAATGCAAGTCTTGGGGAATCAGAATGATCACAAGCACATCGAAGAGAGGGGTAAGTATTTGTTGGTAAAAGTGCAAAACCATAGCATATGCATAATACAACTCATCCACAACAACACGACTGTACACTCATATCTTGATTTCACAATCAGAACCCATGCTGAATCAAAGGGTGCACATAGTTAACTTCTCTACTTACCTTGCTCCCATTACAATTGCAATCCTTCTCGCAGTTCTCGACACTTCCAGAGTTACCGTTCTTCGAACAGTTTCTGAAGATGAAGAAAGGTGATCGTAACTTCAGTTAGTACATGTGGTTTCAAGGACAAACAAAGTTCAAGTCAAGAAATCATAACACCAAGATTTCATACAATTCCACACAAAACGGACTTTCCTGGTACAGTCGGAGTTGTTCAAACTTAGGGGATCCTCGGTATTCTGAAGTGGAGCGTGTATGGATAGAGTGTCATAGGGGATCATGAGACACATAAACAAATTGTGAACATATCATGTGCACATAATTATAATCGTAAAACACTCACTTCATGCACATTTCTACTCCGAAGAGTGGTAGCGGCATCAACGCCGGTAGTACCGGCCAAGGCCAGGAAGATAGATTTGATAATGATTAGCTTCATCTTTTGATAATTGATGTTGTTTGGTTATAATTTATGAGAACTACTGACATAGATGTTGTATGATTGATTGCAATTAGCAGTGGATTTGCAAATTATGTTTGGTATCCTATCTGTCGCAAAAGTATCTTGAAACATGAACGTGTGGCCTTTGATAGGGTAGCTGAACCCCAAGTAAGGGGATGAATGTGAAGCACAAGTTGATTAGTAGATTCGTTCAAACCAATATAAAAGGCATTACTCGTCATTCAAGCTAAAAGTTATATCTAAACTAAGCCCATAATCATCATTATCATCACACTCCAATACAAAACAATACAAGTATCCTCCGCGGTGAGGTACCTCCGAATCTCAAGACTCAAGGGTCTATAGTCATCATCTACTCCTCTTCGAAATAATCGGCTGAGTTGTTCTCAAAGTCGTAGTCAGCAGAGACTTCATCCTCTTCTTCTCCACGACGATTCTTGCACTGTCCACGACGCCACTTGCAAGATACTCCTTGTGGTTATGGGAGAGGCAAAAGAAGCAGAGAGGAGAGAGAAGATAAAGTTAGTAGCAGCTTCTTGACTTTCAATGGCTATTCATGTGAATCTAGAGGCACTTATTTACTCACCACCTCTTCCATTTTCACACCAACGTCGATTACCTGGATATAGGAGACAAATATTAGAATGGTGGGTCGATATTGATAAAGATTCCCAATGCAAAACGGCATATTCTCACCTCGATCACGACAGCGAGCACCTGTACGAGTAGAACGTGCCTCCCCGCATCGACCACGCCTCCATTCACAACTCCCTGACCTTGGTTGGAAGTCGTTGTTACACCATTTCCAGGTCGTACGATCACGACAACTTGCACGGCCATCCGAGCGACGTCGATCATTCTCACATTGACCACCCCTCCAACGACAGGATACTCCACCAAACCCGTTGGTACTGAGGATAGAGAAGTGAATGAGAATCTTTATATACTAAACAGACAGATAATATAAGTACGCTATATACATACCACCATTTCCACGTTGTACGATCACGGCACGATGCACCTGTCTGCCTTGCTTCTAGAACGTCGAAGGATGTCATGGTTGTCAAGTCCTCGGAGGTATCTTCAGGGTATAAGGTTTCATACTCAGTATCGACGACATTGAGATGGGGCTAAAGTTGAATTGAGTTGCAATGAGAAGAAAGAAACAATGAACTATTGAAGGGAGGGTAGATACAAGGATACGAATCACCTCATTATCATGATGCATGAGAACCTAAGATACTTTTGTCGAATATACCTTACCTTTTCAGCTGTCACTGAAGCGGCGGTGCTTGCAATGATTACTGCAGCGAAAGATAGCAATAGTTTCATAGTTAATATGTTATTGTTGTAGTAGATTCAGTGAAATTATGGCAATAGCAATGCTACTGCATTAGACGAGCACACTCTAAGTTTATGAGAGTAGATTTTAGCTCAAGATCCTGTCTCAAACTCAAGATCTTTTCTTATGTTTCAATAGACGCGTGGCCTTTCAGCTGTTGGTTATACGCATACAAAAGTACTATGTAATGAGGTGATTCAACGTAACATTCTCGTTCAATGCCGATAGCTACACCATTTGCAATAAGCCCGTGCTTTAAAAGTTATAGTTATCTAATAACTTCCAGCTTGCAAAAGAATCCCCTTCCTACGTCTTTAGTCTATTTCCCCCTGCCATCCTCTCGTTTCTATTCTACTCCTTACTCTAACTTGTTTGGTCTCGCACACAAGCTATATACTTCCCTGTCCACCCTTCCTTACTCTATACCTCTATCACCCCTCATACCAAGACTTTCCTTTCAACTTTCCTCTCTATCTACTCCTCTTCAAAATCAGCCGAGTTGGACGCAAAGTAATCTTCAGAGATGTCTTCACCTTCTTCATACCTCCAAGAAGTACAAGTTTTACCATCTTTGCAAGTACAGGTATACTTGTCACTGTCATACTTCCACTTGTATGACCAGCTCCTAGGGTTTCGCGACTTGCAATAGTCACGACAATCCAACTTACGACTTGTTGCAACTCCATCACAATCGTTTCCTCCTCCTCCGTTCCTCCTCTCTACACACCTGCCACGATTGTTATTCCAACGGCAATCCCCTGATCGAGGTTGGAAATCGTTTGTACTGTGAAAGAGGTTATGATGGATGGATAAAGAGTGGTGAGACTTTATATATAAAAAGAGAACACATCATGTGTATACAATTCTCAACTCAGACGTACCACCAGGTTTTGGTTGTACGGCCTGAGCAACGCATCCTATCGTCAGGATCGGGAGTAGGACTAGGCGTATCCTCCTCTACAGTGCGACAGCTGCCATTATTCCTACTACCACGCCATTCACAATCACCTGATCGAGGTTGAAAATCATTTGTACACCACTTCCTACTAGTACGACCGTCACAAGGCATCCTGTCGTCATCCGGTTCTGCATCCTTGCAACGGTTCCCTGTCCACTCACATCCACCATCGGGTTGGAAATTGTTAAGGCTATGAGTTGAGGAGAGAGAGAGATGATGATGAGTGAGACGATGAAGTGACATATCATATATTGTGCACTTCCAAAATGTGAACTCACCACCATGTTTCACTGCTTCGGCCACTACAAGGTTTTTGAGCTTCGAATTCTTCGGGGTTAAGACCATCAGGGAAGATGAGCTGCAATTGTAATAAGAGAAGGATTGTGATGATGAGTGCATATGATATGATCATTTTTTAGACGATATAAAAAATGACATACAATATAAAATGAACATACCTTTTCAGCGGCAGCACCCGACGCGGCGCTGATAACCATAAAGGCGGCAGAGGCTAATAGTAGTTTCATGGTTGATATTCTTTGCTACTACTATGAGATTTATGATGAACAAACAAAGGCAAATAGTTGAATCTTTCTCACGATTTTGCAATGTGATGAACTCGCGTTGCACTATTTTCGCCGTTGTCGCCAAATATATTCGTGGAATACTGTAGATCAGGCAGAATGACCGTCGAGACATTAGATAATGCACCCTGGCCATGGCCATGGCAGTAAGATATATACCTATGTTTGTTTGATTGATTGAATATTGTAATAATAATATAGCATAGGCAGCATATTATAAAGATAGTGCGGCGTCGTTTGATTGGTTATCATCAATATCGAAGAGGGATTGATATTTGTTGCTGCATAATAATATAATAAATGAGTGAAGTAGCACGGTCTTCACAGCACAAGCCGGCACTACGAGTCCTCTTATCCATTGCAGCGATTGCAACACTGTGTATCATTCAGTTTGATGTTAATCAACAACAACAGCGAAGAACCTTATTATCTTTTGAACCACGAGTATTAGATATATTACATTCTGATTGGAATTATCAAGGAGACGAGAGTGAAGAAGATTATAATGCAGCGGTGGCTCTTGCAAACGATAAGGAAGAAGTTACAGTATTACCATCATTACCACCCTTGCCAAAGTATACAATCAAAGATGCACTAGACGAGGCATCAGTTTGGGAGTGGACCTTCTGCATATTGGTCTACGACCCATCCACAGATAAGTTCATTGTTCACTACTCGAAACAACACTCATGGAGGAGTAGCATGGGTAAATTACAAGGATCACTCAATAGTTTTACATATATGTTGAGAGAAACATTTCCAGAACGATTTACAAAAGATTCAGATGAGTTGGTTATTCCAATTAGTGCTGGGGATTATCCACATGTTAAGATTGAGAAGCTACCCCACAATAATGGATTAGCACCTGTATTAGTGTTTGGTAGTTCATTTCGTGATCCTACCATCTATACCAATATGATCCCTATGCCCTTGCCTACTCATATGAGCTGCTTTAAACAATGGGCCGAGAGTGATAAAAGCTATACAGGCATATGCGGTATGTTAAAGTCAAAGAAAAGGAATCAATCAAATAGTTTAGTGTTTGGTGACGAGTATGGGTTGGAAGATTTTGATAGTCTAATACAACAGGTTGTATGGAGAGGCACTGACTTTCAATATCTACCGAGTCTTAAACCAGGACTTTCCAGGCCAAATTCTGAATTAGTACATAAGGAAGAAGATAAGGAGTTGAATGAAAGACGTCAGAATGTTGTTGCATCATTGAAAAGTAACTTTGATAAGGCTTTGCCCCGTTGGAAAGGGATAATCCTAACCGCTGAAGCTGAGATCCAAGCGGAGAAGACAAACGATATGCCATGGGTAAACATGAGGTTCTCGAGTTATGCAGGTAAGTCGAGGTGTTTTGTTTTGAGTCTTTGTGATCTTATCGCGAGCTCATGTATATCTTTCCATCCACTCTCTACCCTATCCATAAAATGTAGGGGGAGGTAAGCCGAAGACTATTGGATCGGAAAAGTTTGCTGCTTGGGAATCTGTATCCATAGCTACGGGTGGATCTATGAAACCTCAAGAGCTTGCCAAGTACAAGTATCATATTGATATGGGTGGTGGTGGTGGCACCACATGGTCGGGCACTATTGAGAAGCTTGCAATGCCGGGGCTCTTGTTTCATCATGTCACGCCCATGAAGGATTATATTCATGATCATCTCAAACCTTGGATACACTACATCCCTGTGTCCGCTGACTTGAAAGATTTGAAGCAAAAGTTTGTTTGGGCTGAGACTCATCCCCAAGAAGCCAAAAAGATTGCCAACGCTGCCACAGATTACATGAAAGAGCTTGGTACTCCCCAAGGTTTTGAAAAGCTATACGAACAAGACTTCGTAGAGCCACTACGGAGAGTTATTGAGGCTTATCAGCCAGTCTCAATAGCTCAGTTTCAATCATCACAAGCTGATCGACTTCATTCCCCAGACAAGACATCAAAGGTGAATAGCAAGTCGTGGAGAAAAGTATTAGAAGCATTGGATACTGATTTCTTGTCTGTCATGGAGTGTCCGGGTACTGCAAGCAGGAACCAATGTCTTTGGAAGCTCTCAGAACAGGAGATCAAAGCTTGGTAGAAGTAGTGTGACATGATCATATGTAAACTGTGTAGATTAGATACTCTGTAACTACTTCTATCTTGTGCATCTTCTCATCTCATATACTACATATACTTGTACAGTTATCCTCTTTTATTCAACTTCAATACATAGCTGTGCACTTATTTCGGTGTAATCTCAACTTCACCTGCAACCAAATCTACTGTAGAGCCATCAGCAGATGAAACAGCATGACCAACATAATATGTAGGAGAGCATTTGGTTTCACTTTGGTATTCACCAACACACCAATCAAATTCTGAAGTTGCATCACCCAGATGGTACCAATCGGGAGAAGAGATATGCTTGTAGAAGCATGATACAGTATTCCCAGTTTTATCAAGCTTAAGTTCAAGATCCTCTACCCACACACCCACATTCTATACCGATATGGAAGAAGATAGATGAGTGACATGAGATATGTGCATTTCAATTTGCAAATATAGCTCACTTGACTAACCTTTTTAGTTGTGGGTCCACCGGCTGTGGCTCTTGAATACATTGTTACTCCACTTCCAGTATGAATAAGCAGCGAGACATGGGGACTATCGGGAGTTAACTTGGAACGCATCATTAGACCGCCTTTGCTATCGCGATTACTTCGAATAATCTTCTCGTGATGCATAGTGGCTACAATATCAGTAACATTTTGCTCACTATTGAAGAATCCGAAACTGTCTTCTGTTCCCTATTGTATAGTGGAGAGATTGCAAAGTATATGAGACATTATCAATATCATCACATATCATAATATGTCTCAGTCTCAACAAGTACACATATCACAACACTTACTCCTATGTCCACCCCCTTTGCCGTTACAGTCACTATCTTATTACCTTCTTCTCCTGTCTTCTCAACACTAATAGACGACTTTAATCCAAGTGCTCGTGCTAATGGAATGCTGAGATCAATCTTGATGGGTACCGTCGAGCCTCCTTCAACAACTTCAGAGCTATATATCAAGGCAGCAATTGCAAAGAAGAGGAATCGACCGCCGCCAATCATACTCTATTCTATTTCTATATCTATTCTACACAGGATGATTCTTCAATGGTATGATATGTTCATTGCAATCAGAGGCTGCTTAAACATAACATCAAGTTGATGAGATATTGTGGCCGGTTCATTTTCAGTTTAAAATGAGAGACAGAATGAGAGAGAGAACAAAATAGAACAAAAAGACTACCTACCCTCGACTACCAAGTGTCCTCTCTACAGGGGGGGGAATAGCATTGGTATCAGTAATACAGGGTATATTACTATGATACTTTATTAAACAATATATCTAACAACTACATACGCTCAACATCTAGAAGGTCTCACTGACAACAAAATCGATTCCAAGTTGACGACAGAAGGAAGTACGACGCTGGGAACTTGTTCTACAGAACTCATCCTCGAGACGGTTGCATAGTTCTGTATCACTATCACGCATACTACTTCCACATAGGCCAGAGCGGAAGCTACGTCTAAAATCACTTGAGGTAGAAGAGCTACTAGATCGACTTGATCGACTTGACCTTGAGCTGGAAGAAGAACGGCGTCTAGATCGACGATTGGAGCGTTTATTAGACCGTTTGTTGGATCTCTTCTTACCTCCACCACTTCTTCCTCCCTTCTTCTTTTTCTTTCCTCCTCCTCCCTTTTTCTTTCCACCACCTCCACCGCCTCCCTTTCCTTTGCCAATTAATTCCATATCAAGATCAGCGTCAGCATCAGCATAGCTATCTTCCTCCTCCTCCTCATAGATATTATTGGAAGTAGGCATGACATTAGAAGCATCGTTGAAGTTCTCGATAGATTGAGTGATGCCACGAAGAGATGACTGTGTAAAGTTTAAATTGAGAGTAGAGTGTGTGAGTTAATATGTGAACATATGATAAGCACACGAAATAATAACACATATGATATGCTCACCTCCGCCGAGAAGACGCCAGGCATTGATGAAGATAGAAGAATCAAAGTTGCTGAAGTAAATAGTGACATATTCATGATTTGTCTGTATTGTTGTTCTGCTTAGATGTAGGTTGATACTCTTTGATGTAGTAGATGTGTTTTGTGTTATTGACTTTGAGTCGATTTTGATTTTATGAGCTCAATGTTTTGATAGATGAATGATACCAAAGCAAGATCAATACCATTTCTGTGATCCATACATCTCTCAGGCAGCTATATATCGTCTTGCGTTGCAATGTTTATTGCTCGGGAGTGTAGTGGAGAGGTGAATGCCAAGAAGCGAAAATGCTCAGGCCAGACAAAAATAGGATACGGTATCCTTTCTATCACTCCCGAGCGGTTTTTCATCACTGCCCAAGATCACCTGCCCACAGTAAGCGCTTGGGCTCCCCTACTCCTACAAAGTCGACCACTAGAGCCCAAGCAGTGACCCCCCTCCCAAGCCTGCCTACCACACACCATAGCGTGTACTATGAATCATGATAAAGAGCACAAGCCATGCACTAAGAGTATGATCTTGCTTTGCAACCACACCAACCAAATTATTCATCTCATAAATTACAAAACTGATCAATTGAAATCAACGCTTACATACCTTAATCATCATTCGATAATAACCAACTAATACAACATGAAATTACCACTTCTAGCTTTTGCAACTTTGGCAGTACTTGCTGTAGTACCTGGTGTTCTCTCTGAGGTAAGTTTGTGCATATCATGTGTGCATATCATATGTCAATCGAGCAATGTCACTAACCTTGCCCATACTACTCTGTACACTACAGAAACCATCTCTCCGTGCCGTAGCTCAACCAATTGAGAACTTCCAAGACGCTGCATTTAATGCTGTATCCAAGCACGTTAATCATGAAGATGATGAAGAGACCTCTGTTGATCAAACTGATATGGAAATGATTGCAACCGAAGTTGAAAACAACCGTAGTAGAAATAGGCGTAGTAGAAACAGGCGTAACAGGAACAGACGCCGCCGTAGAAGAAGGAGTAGAAACAGAAGGAGCCGCCGTAATCGTTCTCGTCGCCGTCGCCGCCGAAGCCCAGGTATGTTAATTTTGTTTTTTGAATGATACGATGCCTCCCGCTTATCATATCTCTAATCCTTGACTCTTCTACTTATACTTTTTAATAGGTCGTCGTTCTTTCAGACGTAGCTTCCGCCGTAATGATTTTTGCCGTTTTGGACGCGTCAGTGTTGACCGTAATGGCCGACTTCGTTGTTTTGATAGTGCTACTGGCATGACACTCTTATCTGAAAAGCCCGTGACAACTACTACTACTTCTGATGATGTTGATGAGTACCAGTATGTGATGATTGATGAGAAACCCCAAGAAAGTACAAATGATCGAGCAATTGATGATGAAGAAGAAGATGACTCTGGTGACGATGAAGATTATGACTCTTGGGATGAAGACGAAGATGAAGATGATTCATCTGACTCTCCTGATTCCGAGGAGTGGTAGATTATTAAATGATATCACTGAGACGACTTTTTGTTTGCTTACACTGTTTGAATACTTGATAAAGATAATACCTAATGTACACTACTAATTGATGTCATATGTAAACTAGCATATACTCCAGGTACAAATCCATCACACAATCACTTGTAATATTTTCAATCATTATTATTTGCAACATTCCTACCATTCTCTCAATATATCCCACTAAGACTACCGCGAGAAGATTAGCGGCATATGTATATATTTATTTAGATTTCTGATTTCAAACATCAGTGATGGTTTTGAAGGTCATTACGAACAAAACACGGTAACCAATGTCACAGGCAGTTGAGCGGCCTTATGTCGCATCAAGAATTCTAGCTCTATCAAGAAGGCTGTTGATGGAGTGGCCCTAACTCACAATATTGCCATCTACTACCTCCTCATTTACATCACAACTACACAAATATGAACTACTCTGCCATCAACCAAACCTCTACTAATCCTGATACTTCCATCCTATCTAACATCATGAGCAACAAAAGTCAACTACCTCCTACTACTACTGATTGTCCCCCTCCTCCTCTTGTCTCTCGAGTATCTATCTGCAATACAGATAGTATGACATTAGCTCAAAAGAATATAAAATCACCACCCCCCATTGCAACTAGAAATAGAACAAGAAGTCAAGAAGATACAACTGCAACTACACCAGTATCAGATAAGTCTAGATCGATGTCATATTTAGAACTGAGCAATCGACTTGACATGGCTGCAGCTCGTCGTCAACTGAAGTTGAAACGACGAGACTCCATCGAGCATCAACAGTCTACTCGTAGGAGTCAACGTCGTCGTGTAACAGTTGATAGTTCTACAGATTCAGATGTTCTACTCAACAGCTTGGTATCCAACACTGGTCGAAAGACTGAACAACAACAACTTAAGCCGCGTCAAATACATACATTATCAAGTTCTACCTCATCGAATGATACCGTCTCTGATGATACCTCGATAGTAGATCTTGTATCATCTTTCAGTGATAGTATATCAATAAAGGATGAATTAGCAGCCACGAATCTTGCCTATATGGATGAGCTAGCATCAGAATTAGACTTTGTTTGGGATCAAAATGAGATTACAATGTTGCAATACGATCCTACTAAGAAGTAGTAAGGACAAGCTGTTTGGTATAGATAGAAGAGATGCAACTAATAAGTAGATAGATGAAAATAGGAAGAATAAATGTAGATAATGAATATCAGTGTCAATATATCTATCTTCTACTTCAGGTTGCAGGTTATATATCTACAAATGATATAGTCTTCACTTGGTCTTTGCTTGTCTACTTAGCAATAGAGGGGGAAGCATTGTCCCAACTGTAACAGTACTCTGACTCGCATCCTACATCGGAGGCACCAGCAATCTTGCCATAACCATACCCGGGCTTACTCAACATGCAGTTGCAATTAGTAAAGTCTTTCAGGAGGAAGTTGATACCAACGAATCTAGAATCATGTTTGAATGTTTCTTCACATGTTTCGGCACACTCAAAGATATCATAGGCTGGAACAGTTTCATAGCTGAAGAAGTCACCCTGATCATTCTCACAACATCCCATGCCTTCAAAGTGAAAGCCTTTGAAAGCGAATGCTGGATGTTCTGAAACTCCACTAGGACCGTCCCAAGAGTAGCACAATTCACTATTGACACTATTGGCAGAGGTAATCTCACCGCCCGACCTTTCTTCCATCATACAGTTACAATTTGCCTGGCTGAAAGTAGGACGTTCTCCACGACGAGACGTGATGAAACTGGGTAGAAAGTTTATACCACGAAAGTCGCCGTTCGATGAATATTTATCCTCACATGCTTCGGCGCATTCTAAGATATCATCGATATTATCAATTGTTTCATATGAAAGGGTAAGGCCTCTCTGATTCAAGCAGTGTCCTTCTCCACGAAATGTGTATCTATCGATTTCTTCGGCCCATCCAGGTGAATAGGTTGCTTTTTGTCCCATGGCTAGGAGATTACTCATTGATGAAGTAATAACGAGGATGGATAATGCTTTGTTGTAAGTAGAAGAAGGCATGTTTTGTTTGTATAGGTTTGATTGATTTGAAATTGTTTTATATTTGTTTGTATTGTTGTTGTTGAAAGTATTTTATGAGAATGCTGATATCATTTCGGATAGTAGCAGTAGAAGTGATCAAGAACAACCCCAAGATACTCTAGTCCGGACTTGGATCATATCCAAGACGCTGAGTCTTAGAGGCAAGCATAGAAGAAGAGATAGATAGATAGATAGATGATGAGATTCCATTTTTCGTTCGGGTCGAGGATACCGTTTATGGTATCCTAAGATACCATAAAAATGATATAGTGTAGTGGACTGACAACCAACTACTTACCTTACTAGCTATGTGTGTGGTAGTACAATGCAGCAACTCGGTTGCAAGGTCTCGTCTAAGTCCATTGACTTCCACATCATTTATTCTTTTTGTCAGCCGAATCGTCAGAATCAATCTTCTCCTCGGCTTCTTTTCCGCCTAACTTCTTCTTCTCCCTTTGCGGTTGTGGCGGTGGTGGCATGATAGGTCCGTCATCTAAACGTACTACCAACATAAATACAGTACCAAACAATGCCAACATGAAAAACAAACTATATGGCATATAGTCAACAAATGCTTGTAATATTTCATCTAATATCCCCGCTTTACGCTTCTCTTGTTCACGAGGTTCAATTTCACCATTCTGTACTGCCGTGATAAAGTTGGAAACTCCAAAAACTGAAGGGTCTTGCCAATATGTCCGATTTGGTACGTCAAGAACAAACAACTCTGGTAGATTCTCTTTTTGAATTGAGAATTGGCTGAGAAACTTATCCCACTTGATACCATCCATTGTGCCATAAATATATTCATCCTTATACTTTCCATTCACAGCATAATCTTTCATTTCCTTCTTAAAGTTGGTAGTTTTAATTGTATCCTCTGGATTATATACCGCAACGGCAACTGATTTACCACGTCGACTGACAAACCTGAAGTTTTGCCCACCTAATTCAATAACCGCGGCTAGATTCGTTTCTTGTGCAAAGTTTGTTAACGCGTCAGTTGTTACTTCACCGGTATATACTTTAATTGGTACATCCTCTTCAATACGTGCAATGAAACCAGATGTTGGTATACCATTGCCGCTGTTTGATGAAGAGTCGAAGAATTTAGTCATTTCCTCAGATGTTGTTGATGGTGATAACATACCAAATGATCCTTGTGCCTGTAACTTTCTCGCTACTTGACCAAATACTCTTGTCATTTCTGTACTTTGGACTAACTTTTCTAAAGCTTTCTCTTCCTCGGTTGCACCGGATGAGTCAATTGTACTATCTTCTTCGCCAGAGGAGGTAGACGTGGAGGCATTGGGATCGTAGACGATATATGCTACTGGTATTTTATTAAGTAATTGTTCCTTTGATTCGGCATATGATGAAATTATTGATACTGCCCTTGCACTCATCTTCTCTCCAAATGTACTGATGTTGGTGGTGTTTGAGATAAAAAGATGAGACTATCATTTTCATATTATTATCAAACCATCAAACCACAACTAAAAACTACTTACATGATAGTATCCTTATCTCTACCAAGTGGATAATCATTAAATGTACCATCACGATAATATTTTAATGTAGGATATCCCTTCACATTGAAACGATTGCATAACTTTTTTTGTGTTGTGCAGTCTATTTTCCCTATTGACATTTTGCTGTTGTTGTTTGATAATATATATGGTGTGATATATGATATGATATAAGATAAGATACGTATGCCGTCAAAGTTTTGAATGAATGATATCACTTACCCGGCTAGGAAGGGAGCAACCGCATCGAGTACAGGGGCAAGTGTTTTGCAATGGCCACACCTGAGAAATATCAAAAAAAAAGTACATAAGATGTGCGTTAGCAATGTTGTAAATCATAAACCGTCGTATGTAGTTTACATATAACATAGCACATCATTAAAATTCATCATAACTAAATAGACTGACATACAATAAACAAACGTACCAAGGGGCATAGAATTTCAATAACCATAGTCCATTGGCAGGATCATTAAGATGATCATCAAAATTATCATTTTTGAGATTAATAACTTTGGAGTGTGGTTTACCAATCTGGGCTGACTGAACCGTCGATAAAAATGACAATAATGTTATGAAGACGAGTATGTTGAGCATGATAGTAGACGGTGGGGAGGTCGATTGCTTGGTAATTGAATATATTTTATATCCTACTCTCATAACTACTCAAGAGGATACCACCTACCAGAGTTAGAGTATTCTCCTCGTTGTTTTAGTTATTCAATTTAACTGTCGAGTGAGGTTTACCGATTTCAGCAGACTGAACTAATAACGAGGATGATAAAAATGACACTAATATTATAGATATGATTATGTTGCGCATGGTTAAGGAATCTAGGTTGAGCAGTTGCAATAAATACAACTCTCATGTAGAAAAGGATACCGCCGACCGCTTATCCGTGTATCTTTTACATTCTTTATTGAAGGTGTTAGTATTAGATAATAACGCATTGATTATGATGAACTGACAGGATTTGTATTTCATGATAGAGTTGTTTTAATGATCATATATCCATTGGTAGTGACCCTGTGAATAAGGACATATATCTTTTTATCTTTTCGCAATGACATAAAGAGAAGATCTATTGCTTTAATTAGCTTTGACTTTGATTTGGAGTAGCACACGGTTCAGTTAGATAGCCATAATCTCTATACCATAATCTACCTCTAGCACAAACATGAAGACCCTCCGCTTTATCTTGTCGTCAGCCTTCCTGTTGAGCGTATCCATCGTCAATGCACGGCCCGGAAATGATACATGTGAAAGTGCAACTTCCATCAATCGATTGCCATTTGAAGCCAATGTTAATCGTAGAAGAACATTACGAAGTGCTTCACAAGATGAATTTGCAGTGGCATGTAATCCACCACTGATTGATAATGTAGTAGAAGAAGACTCAAAGTTTGCAGTACATCGTACACTAAGTAACGGTGTTTGGTATAAGATTGATGGAGCACGAGAGGGAACTGAATTGTCAGTCTCTATTGAAGGTATCGGTGACAATGTCGATAGTCAAGTAATCATGTCTGACGGCAATGAAGACGATGGTGGATGTGAATTGATGTTTTTTACATGCATACCGGATATGACAGAGGCATCTAGTATTAGCAGTGATAGTAATATCTCCTCACAATCATATGAATGGATTGTAGAGGAAGGAGCGATTTACTACGTCTATATTTCTCTTGTCCGGGGTGAGGCTGGATCGAATCGAGGGTATAATTTGAAAGTTGATATGGTCGATTATACACCTCCTGCTATGGTTGTTGCCACCGCTAAGAGTGTCTCTGCTCATGATATTGACCCATCGTCTCCTCTTCGTGAGTCATCATCGGATAGTATTGGTGATTCTCTAGTGATGAAGAGTGAAGCATACAAGAACTTGAGCAAGGTAAGAGTCTGTTGTGGTAACATATGTTGCTAATTGTGATCTATCCACTATTATGGCCGCTCAACTTCTCTATTTGACAACATTAAGGATGAGAAGAAAGAGTATCACATCAAAAGAAAGCAGAAGAGATCAGAAAGGAAGGGTAGGTGCTTAGTATTATGTGTGTAACTATACTCAATTGAATATACATATCCAACTTCTCATTTTTATTGCATTCTATACAGCATTGCGAAAGCAAAGGAAGAAAGCTAATGCAAAGATTATAAACATTGCTGATGTACCCAAGTGCAGTGATTCGTTTTGGGAGCACCCTCCGCCTTCAGGTGATGCCGAAGTTCTGCCACTTAACATTGCTATTGATAGAGCATTTGACGTCCAGTGGAACCCTCCTGGTTATCCTGTATTGAGAGCTAGTTGGTTGCAAACACCATTCGGTGATGATTGGGGAGACTATGATGAGGCCTGGGGTCGTGATGGTCCTGTAGATCATCTTGGAAGTCATTACAACTTTGTGAGGCATCATAAAGATGGAAAGTTGGGCATGGTAAGAGAGATGGATGACGGTTCATTGTGTAGTGTCTTTCATGAGGTTGCTTTCATCTCCGTATCAGATGATGTCTTGATGATGAATGGTGACCCGGGGCCTGACGGTGCTTATGGTGGATATGCTGGAGGTGGGTTTGGTACACTCATCAAGGGAGTGAGTATCCCTTCTGGAAGCGAGGATGGGAGTTGGAATACAACGAATCTTGAAGAGTATGGAGAGTCGGGACTACAGTGGCTGCTGAAGAATTTTGCCACCGAGGAGATTACTACTATTGCAGTTGAGTAGGTGTTGAGAAATAAGTGGGGTGTGTGATATGAATTGAGTTAGAAAACTGAAAGTATAGACGTATTAAGTTTGTACGATAATAAGATAGACATGAATTTGCTTTACATTTATGCACAATGCACAGTTATCTGTACAACTTTTCCTATATTTCCCTATCACGACATACCATTCTGTTCACTACTCTTAATTGTTAACTCAAATCCAACTCATTTGTCAACTCGAGAAGCTCTTCTTCCTCCTCCTTGTTCGGTTGTGGAATACTAGTAATAGCAAATGTCATGGTTAGAACGAGTTTGATACCAGATTATAGATATTAAAGAATGATCAACTTAAACCACTTACCCAGCAACAGGGCAGCATGAAACCCCAATAGTTCGACGTGTGACCTTTTCCGCCATCTCTTGTGCAAGTTTGGGATTTGTTACCCAAGTTTTGTACCAGTCAAAAGGGCATTCTGAAGAGTAAAAGCAATATAGTAAGCTCAAGCAGATGATATGGATATGCTTGCTTATCATGCTACTTCCGTTGAATCACTTACCGGCCACTCCTTTTTCACCATCTCCATTTGCATATACACCTGGATTGCAGCATCAGGATGATTAGATGTATTTGTCAGTTACATCAGATAGCAATACTTAAAACTGAAACATAAAGAACTTACCCGAGTATCCACGATGAGTAAGTTTAAACAATTGGTTTTGACTTTGATCATTGGCCCGAGAGTCACGAATACCAGAGATTGATAACTGAGCATACTGGATACCATTATCTTCAGTACCACACTCGCCTAAGGTGCGTCCATCGGCGCCAATGATTGCAGAGTGTCCAAAATAAGTGTATACGCCGTCAAATCCTGAGTAAATGGTCGTGTTAATTGTTGATCAGTAGAGAGGATATGAATTGAAAACAGGTCACTACTAATATAGGACTTACCTGATGCATTGGCAACTGCAACATACACCTGATTACACCATGCCATTGTTTTACTAACTTGTACTTGTTGATCCTTTGCCGGATACATATACCCTTGTGGACGAATGATAAGCTCAGCTCCTTTCATTGCACAATCTCTCCAAATTTCAGGGTAGTTTCCATCATCACAAATGATCATTGAGATCTTCATCCCTTTGGGTCCTTCACTCACAAGTGTTCCTAAGTTGCCAGGCGTCCATCTAAGCGAAGTGATGAGTATGAGTTTATGTAATCAATCAAGATGAACAAAGATACAGCATATAAAGAGAACTCACCCTTCAATAGGAGTCCATGGAAGTAGCTTCCTGTACTTTTGTACGATTTCACCCTTATCATTGATAAGTACCAGTGTATTGTATGGATTCTTTTTTGGATGTTCTCTGCAGTGCATATCTTTATTAGCAATTCAAATGTATACAAACGACTCATGTCATACTATCACACAAATGTATAACTCACTCATGCTGTTCTCCAGTCAATGAAAAGACACCCCAAACTCCAGCCTCCTTACATGCCTCTCCAAACATGTCAGTTAAAGGCCCTGGGATTGCGCATGCAGTATTAAACATTTCATCTCGATCATACATGATACCCATTGTCGAGTATTCGGGAAAGACAATGAGATCCATGCCTGGTAATCCAACTTTGACGCCTTTTACAATATCACATAGTTTCTTGGCATTTGCAATTACTTCTTCAGTTGTATGCAATCTTGGCATTGGATATTGAAAGACTAGAGAAGATTGATATAAGAATAGGAATGAGAAGAAATATTTTACATATGTTCTGCACTCATGAACAAAACATGTACTCATACCATACTAGAAGATAAGACATAGCATATGTTTTAAATTTAAAACATAGAAGACACATCATATGTTCATTTCAAAACAAAACGTGTAGTAAGAAGAACAGACTTACCACAAACACCGACCGTGTCAGGAGAGCTTGAGATATCACCGTGTCGAGACATGATACAGATATGATACTATTGGAGATTATGATACATAGCAATAAGCGTCACTCGCTGCAAAGTAGAAGAACTAAAAATGATGGAAGAAAAAAGATATGTCGGTATCCTAAAAGATATTTTGCCCTTTTGCATTGCATAAGAGAATGATGCTAACAAAAGCCGCCGTTATCAGTAGCCGTGTCTTCTCTTTAACCTCACAAACACATTTGCTCATGTCATTATCTTCATTATCATCTTCCGTCGGCACAGACCGTCGCGTTGTAATTGACGTAGTATCAGACACGTAAGTGAAAGATATTTTCCCCCTTCTTCTATTCACCCATAAACTTTGAAACAATACTATGTACTTAGCCACTAACAATACTTACATCTATCTATATGCTTTTATTTATCAGTATATGACCTTGGTGTTATATAGGGAAGAAGCGTCTCGAATTGGCCATTGATGATGCAAAGACTCGATATCCAACTTTGCAATTCGATGTAAAGTGGAGAGCCTTTGAGCTCAACCCAACACTGCCAAAGGAAAAAGGATATGATAAAATAGAGTATTATGAATCAAGATTTGGCCCCAATATACGGAATATGATACCCCGAATGAAGGCTACAGCTGCAGAGTATGGTATAAACATGGAATATGGAGGTCATGTGGGAAATACACTCGATTCTCACCGGTTAATTTGGCAAAGTCGTGAGATTGGTGGATCAGAATTGCAAGACAAAGTCGTCAATGAACTGTTTCGGGCATACTTTGAAGAGAATAAGTCACTTGGTGAATTATCAGTATTAGAAGAATGTGCAACAAAGGCAGGTTATACTGAGGCAAGTGACTTCTTATCCAATTCTAAAGCTCCAGGAACTTCTGAAGTGAGAGAAGAGATGGATAAATATGGGAGAGCAATCGGCTGTACGGGCGTGCCAATGTTTATTGTGGACAATAAGTATAAACTGAGTGGTGCACAGGAACCTGATGCATTCTTAAGAGTGTTTGGTAAGTTGTAAAGATTCAGTACCCTTGCAGGTGACAGAGATGAGACGAGATTGAATGACGAGCCTTTGCAAACGAGATTGCAGGCTCTGACAAATCTTGTGATCAGCTCTGCCCAAGGCAAATTTACAGTCAAATAGATTTAACAGATGTTAATCTTAATAGCTACATCTTTTATATGTTCCCCTGTTCCCCATTGTATCATCCTTAATGAAACTTTGCCTGTTCCAACAAGTTCGGTATATCAACACTAAATACCTTATCCATCTCTTTAACCATCTTTTTATCCAACTTATGTACCTCACTCAGATCTTTAATCTCAAGTAATGCCTGTCGGAAAGGCTCTAGCTCCGGGAAGTCGCCCCGTGGCAATTCATACCGTCTTGCACACATGACAAATTCACGATCTAATCGATCAATCAATCGTCGTTGTTTCTCTCGTTTGCCCCAAGTATATGGTAGTTGTTTCCGTAGATAATGTATAATATAAGCATGTACCTTAACACTTCGTGCACGTTTCACTAACTCATTAATACGTCTCATAACCGCATTCTGTGGCAGTTGTGCAATATCATTGAATAGATCCTGCTTCTCTTGATTTAATAATGTTGATTGTTCCTTATTCTTGAGTGGTGCACCCCAAAAACTACCCATGTAGACACGACATACCTCCGGTGTCATCATTACCTTCCCCAAACTCCACATTAATGCTCCATAAACACGCATTAACTGCTGTGTGGATATAGCATCAGCCTTATTCAGTAATACTCTCATCTTATCCTGATGTGGTTTCAATAATTCAATAACACGCTTTAATTCATCCGATATATCCAATTTGTGTGCATCAAACATAATAATAATCAAATCAGCACGTTCCGCGAACCATTTCATTACCTGTTCATAATCATAATTCCTACCAATCATTTGTTTCTGTCCTGATAATATACCTGGAGTATCGACTAATGTTATGTTATTTAATATTGGTGAATCCATTTCAACACCTTCAAATCTTGATAGAAAGTTATTACCAAATGGACTTAGACCACGGAATGGTCGATCGGCCTGACTACATAATGCAGCACCGGGTATAATCTTATCACCTGAATCACCTTTAACAATTGCAACAAATCGATCAGTCGTAGGCTCCGGTCCTATACGCTGTCCTGGAAAGTCACGTCCAAGTAAATATCGTATAAAGGATGTTTTACCAACACTATATTGTCCTAATAGTAATACCATTGGCTTCGAATCAAAGTCTGATGGACTTAGTGGTGGTGAATGGAAGTGACCATACTTACTTGATAATTCAAGTGGACGGATCTTCTTACGATATAATCGTTTAAGTCCGGAGAATATAACATCTTTATCAAATGCTGCCAAGTCTACATTATCTCCTCCTGTTGATTGTGAGGAGGAAGAAGTTGGTAATTCAATACCACCCTCGCCATCTAAGGGTGGTAAATCATCTTCATCTTCTTCATCTAAATTATAGCCCTGTGGTGGTTGACCTTGACTATTATGTATATGAGCATTATGTATTCTACTATTTTGTTGATGTGATGGTAATGGTCCTCTGTTGAGTGCTCCGTATCCTGGCAGATTTGGTGGTGGTGGATATTGCTGCTGACCTTGCTGTTGTTGTTGTTGAGTTTGTGGCGGATAGCTATTTGGAATCTGCTGTTGATTGTAACTCTGTGGGCCTCTCTGAGAAGGTGGATATTGATTCTGTCTCTGCTGCTGTTGTGGTTGACTTCTTCCATATGGATCTGGATATTGCTGTTGATGTGGCAGTGATGGCTCATCTCTACTTTGATTAACATCTGTAGTATGCAATGCTGGATTATTCTCATCACCCCACTGTGGCTGAGATTGGCCATACGGTCCTGGATATCTCGGCGGACTACCTTGCTGTTGCATCGAGTGTGGATCATTCGGTAGCTGTGGTTGATTGCTTTGTTGTATATCATCATTATCCCATGAGTCATCATCGTCATCACCGATATAATCTGCACCTCCACGACAAAGTGTTATTATTGTTTGAGTTCTTCGAGCACATCTTATGTCTTTATTTATATCCTTGCTCGACCTCCGATGACCGCCTAATTTCGATATCCGTCTTGTACTAAGTATTGATGATATAGGTCTTAGAGACGAAATTGCAAAGCTAATACAACAACTGCAGTATAATACTACTATTATCAGTTGCGATGAGATGTGAGGTGGAACTACTTGAGACATCACTATTTTTTTCATCTCGCAGAACTAATACTTGAGATATCGCGACCACAGTCTTTCTACACAGATAATTCTATCGATATAATGATAAAACGATATAGCAATATGAGCTCTAATCTAGCCGATATCAAATACCATACGATACAACTAGCACAAAATAACACTCAAATCATTTGCAAAAGTAAAAACATATGGGCTAGTTCTTAGGTGGTGTAAAAGTTACTAAGAACCTACCTTTCTACCGATCAATGCATCACCACTAGAACAAAAGAAAAAGCCGTGCTAGAAGAATATGGTGATATCAAATCTGATCACTTAGGTTTGAATGATAACACTGCTATAATCTTTATATTAACCACTACTGCCTATACTGAAAAATGTGGATACTGTTTTTAGGTTTGTTAGGGTACCTTTTTCGTTTTTGATACTGTTTGATAACAATAATACTGAACGTTATGTTCACATAATGAAAGCTACATCCTATGTATACTTTCAGGGCTTTTTTAGTTGATAACAGATCATGCATAGTAGTTGCCATAACACATTCCAACTATGGAGGGAGTTGAAGTTCCCTAGTGTTCTTGTGGTGTCAAACTAGGCCTTAGGTAATTTCGAGTTCGCAAGCTGAAGCCTCCTCTCAAATGAATCAATAGGGCAAATTTCGATTATGAAGTCTGTCCGTCGGTTTCCAAAATGGGCGTAAGCTGTACAAATACTATCATATTTTCCGTCGTAAGCGTACATACGTTTGCCAAAAATGGATGTGAGCTGTCCGATTCGGATCGTTTATATCCGAACAATACAATTAAATATCCATCAATCTTAAATCGCTTACTGAGTTCTTGTGCGAGTGGCCTTATTAACTCTCCCACTGATTATCATGCTTTGGTTCGACGACTAAGTATAGGGCCTATTACTCCACTAAGCATGTTGAAGAAGGCAGTGAACAAACGCAATTGCAATAGAATTACCATATAATGATATTAATAATAATAAATAGATGAATACCTCCATCAATACCAACAATAACAAACTAAACATGGCAGAAGATGGTGACGATGATACTCCTCCTCTAGGAAACATCTTTACTTTATTTGCAGATGCTAAAACGAGTATGACAAGATTTGTGCAGAATAATGAAAGACTAGAAAAGGAGCGTCATCAAAGGAAGAAGAAACAGCATGATGATGTGGCACCATTATTTGCAATAGCCTTGTCTCCACAATGGAATGTAGAGGCAAAGCCATTTGATGTACCGTCATCATCTAGTGTTAAAGGGTTCAAGAAAGTTTCTACTTCAGATACAGAACCATTCTCTGAACAACTCAAAAAGTGCACAGAAGAACAAGAAGATTCCCCGCCACCGCCGACGTACAAATCGAGGGAAGTAATGGCATCGGATATACTCAAAAAGTTGAAACAACATATAAACTCTTCCTCAACTGTACCTGATGTGCCATCATCATCTACTCAACTTCAACCATCCCCGTCTTTACCACCGTCGGTTACCCTTCCTGAATCCGAACGGCGTAGACGAGCAGAGGCAGAGGCATCAATTAGGTAAGCAGAAGCTAATGTGCTTGGTCACCATTTGGGCGTAGGAATGATTGTGAAACCAAGTTATGAATTTGCAATCGTTGTTGTGTTTGTGGTTGTGGATTGAGTTGAATTGTGCATACCTATGATATTGTTTTGCACTTGTGGATTGAGTTGAATTGTGCACGTGATATGGTTTTGCACTATATGTAAATACTAACCATCTATCCTCTCTCTTTGCTTGACAATTCCCTTAGACGAAAGGCAGCTGAATTGAAAGAGGAGAGTATGAAACCTCCCGTGAAACAGCTGGTATTTAAAAAGCCGTCATTCCAATATCCACCCAAGGCAGATGACAGATCTGCTGGTGAGGAAGAAGATGACCGGAAGATGCCCGCTGTTGATAAAGCAAGTGGCCAACCCTCATCTGCTGCTGCTTCCTCTTCCAAGCACAGCGGGAAGAAGAGAAAGTCACCTCCTCCACCTCAAGTATATGATACTGTCAACTTATTCTATCATAGACCTGCCAACAGTGGAGCAGCGATGTATACTACTAACGCGTCTGCCTTACCATCTGCAGTAAACAGTAGAAGAAGAAGGGTGAATACCCACCAATTGAATCCTTCATCGGGTATAGGGGGTTTGGTGTCATATGAAACATATAGTCTTCCTCCGTTTGGTACCACAAGACAAGATTACACGGCTGAAGAAATAAATGGGTTGATCCAGACTGTGGATAACTATAATAAATCACAGAATGAGAGCAACAAGAGAAGGAAAAGCGAAGATCCGTGATATTGAGGACATATCACGTGTACTATTATTAAATAGACCTTTGTAAAGTATTAGAGAAAACCACTAGCTAAATCTTTTATATGCATTATTAACATTGAAGTGTAGATCTCACAGATCCACCAAAATTGTATTATACACTTTTATCATTCACCAGAGTCATCCCCTCCCCTTTTCCGTGGATTCGTGTCAGAAATAACGGTATTACTTTGATTGGGAGCAGCTGAAAGTTGTGAATGAGAATCAAAATTACTTTGTATAAATGTATGGAGTGCATCAGACTTGGCAACAGCCCCCCACTCATGATACTTCTCATGAGCTTGTAGAAAGTATTGTAACGATAATTCCTTCTCCTGTGTCCCTAGAAAAAAGTACCCGGCTAGCTCACATGCCAGGGCTTCATCATTAATGAACCGATGTTTCTTTGCAGTGGCTACTGCCTTTTCATACATAGACTTTGCCAACTCTGCATCATCACTGCTAAAGGCCTCCTCGGCTTCCATCAAATATACCTTATGAAGAAAGTTGTGCTCGGAGGCAGCCTCTGCCCATTTCTTCATCGCTAACTTGGCTTGGCGCCCCCTCTCCATCCAAAGTGGATCACTTGTCTTTCTATAAATCCAAAATGATATAAGGCCGCTATAGAAAGCATGAGCTGTTTGGTGAAAGAATAGGAAGAATATTTGATCATGATCAAAAAAGCCCTTCGTGAAGACCAGCATCTCATCATAATCCCGATTTATAAAGTTGATGAACATGTGCTGGAAATTGAAAGAACGAGAAGCATGTGGATTTCTTTTCCGGACTTCCTCGAGGTTCACATTCGGAGGAAGTAGTTCCTCTTCTTCTTTTTCATTTGGTCCTATCAAAAGGACAAACCACTTCTTTAATTCGAAGATAGTAGACAGTAACGTCCAATGTTTGTGTTTCTTAAGTAATCTGATAGCATGGTTCAATTGATTCTTACAGATTTGGAGATTTCTGCTTGCATGGACCAATGCTGGAATGTAGAGTACAATGTTATAGATTGACCCAAATACGTCCCCTGCCGCCATTGCAATGTTGCAACCTTGAAGATGTAAGTCCACTGCAGCTTGTAATGGTTCAACGATACATCTAATCTGGCATTCTACGGCAATAACTTCCCCGGCCACCTCTCTTGTTCCGATTTGTTCTAAAAGCTTGTGTGCAAGTTTGACATAGCGGTAGCCTTCTTGTACATATCCAATCCGGCATAATAATTGACCAAAATAGACAAATCCAACTGGCGAAGTAGGACTCATCCCCTCGGATAAAGATAGTTGTACCATTTTCAAAGTTACAACTGGTTGAATCTCTGGTTTTACCATTCCACATGCTGATTCACACAATGCATAAAACTTCATTGCCATTTGCTTCGAATGATTCTCCATAGTCTTATACCCAAGGAGCTCTTCATCCGAGAATGCTTCTATGACGATCTTTGTCTGCTCGACCTGGAAGACCATATCCGACTCAGTATAGGACTCTGGCAGCTCTTCCCCAAGTTGAGACAATACCAAGATAGACTTATTGACTACCTCTGGAACATGAGATGCATACGCCAAGGCGGTAAGACTATAGTATATCGAATTCAGTTTGTCATCTAAATCCTCGGCATGTATTTGTATCTGTTCCGCAAGTAGTTTCAAACCAACAAAGTTGCTTATAACTAATGCACATTTGCTTGCCGAGTCGTAAAGGTTGAGACTGAGTCCATAGTGATCTCGCCAGTGATCTTCACAAAGGAACGAGATACCATGGTTAAAGAAAAGAAACGCCGACTCAAAGTCACTCATCTCCATTGCCTTATTCCCAGCAGTGTAATTCAAGTTCGATACTAGGATGCCCTGATCCGCAGTTTCAATAACTTCCGGAGTAGCCAAATTGAGTTGATTTGCAGAAGCGAACAACAACTCATTATTTTCATCATGAAGGCCGCGATGTACGAGAGCCAAGCCGTATTTGCAGTGTTGAATACGTCGACTCTCAAATGGCACCATGTTGTATGACGTTTCTTGAATCCAATCATGACCGAAACTATATTCATTACCAACTTTGTTAACCATGCCTTCCGATACAGCAATGTCAAGTGATTCAAGTATTGACATCTCAAGTCTTTGCTCAAGTATTTCTAGCAACTCAACATCAGAGCGAGCTCCGAAACACGAGAGGGTAAACAGTGCTTTCTGTACCTGCCGAGGCAGCCGTTCAATGGTGGATGATAGGAAAGATGCCACATCATCCAATAACTTTGCCGATTGAATCTTCTCTTCGTCCCACTCCCAACGACGACGACTTAGACTCAACCTCAAGAGCCCGTCTCGACAAAGTGAGATGATTAGCTGCGAGAAAAACAGCGGATTGCCCTTAGTCTTTTGATAAATGATCTCTGACAGTGACTTTGTGATACGAGGTGACAAGCACAAGAGGTCCGACACTATTGAGTTGGTTGTGTCTTTGTCGAAGGGAGCTAATTTGACAACTGTGGCGTTGATACCAAACGGTCGGACAATATCCCAAATCATTGTCCCAAATGGGTTCTCGTGTTCAATACCTTCCGGCCGACAAGATGCAATGAAGTAGAATTGACGATTTGCCGTGACTTCTGACATTAGCAGTTGCTTGATGGCACTTAAAGAAGCCGAATCAGCCCATTGGACATCGTCAAGGAAGAGAACGACAGGTGACCCTGACAAGCTAGCAATTATATCAACAAGCTGACACAGTAGATACTGCAACCGCTTCTGGGCATCAACCACTCCACGATCATTCTCTTGATCATCATTAGTGTCTTCTTCCCCGCCTAGGATGATGCTCAAGTTGGGAATGACTCTGACTAAGTAACGAGCATCTCTTCCCAATCCGCTTCTCAACTTTGAGGCTACCTCTTGTAGATGCCTAGACCTACCCTCGTTTGTCATCTTGATACAATACTCATTAAAGGCCGATGCAAGTGCCGAGAATGGCGTGGCTTGTCGCAGCTGATCAAACTTCCCCGATAGAAACAGCCCTCCAGATGATGACACATAACTGCCAAGACGATTGGCCAATACACTCTTTCCAATTCCTGATGGTCCAACGATTATCCCACACTCATTCTGTCCCGATATTGACCGTTTATAGGAGCCTTGTAGCAATGATAAATCCTCATCTCTGCCAAACATGTATTCATTGAGCTGTAACCCGGTAACGGCCAGCTTGTCTATATCAATATCATACAAGAATCGGTTCGGCTTGTCAAGCATCAGTTGCAAATCACAACATACATCAGACATGCTTTGATATGCTTCCTCTCCACTCACATCACCATTATCGATCATATTTCCAATCAAGTTGCAAATGGAATCAGGTAATCCCATTAATTTGAGCGTCTCCATCGAAGATGAAGTTTTGCTCACATCTTGTGTCCCCTTCTTTTTATTGGGCAAACACTCTTCTTCTTCATTATTATCCTGGCTTTTAATATCACCAATCATTTCTTTATCAGCTTCGCTAATATCCAGTTTACTTGATATATTAAGAGAAGAATGCTCGGTATTGCGAGAGGGTGAGATATCAGAGGATAGTTTCTCGCCTCCCGAAAATAACTCATAGAAAACTACCCCCAGAGAATTGATCTGTTTCATCTCATCATTGCAATTATCAGTATCACCATTATCACCACCCTCTGTTTTGCATGGCAAGAACTCCGCTCTTGACACATTTAGATATGAAATCACTGCGTCTGCTTTATCCGCTTGAGTATTAGAAGATTGGTCTTCTTCATCTTGAATTATGGCTGCATGTGGTCCCGAATTGAGTGGCAGCGGTTGCAAATCCCTCTCGACCTCCTCTGAATTGGTATCTTCTGTTATATGTACAATAATCTGATCTATCCACTCCATGTCACCTGGCGTAGGCAAAGATATACTACTAACATCATTATGTGGCTCATTTTGAGTAGATTGACACAATTGATTTGCTAGGGAGATTGCAATCCTGAGAGCCGCGAATATATAAGAGCTAGATGTTATAGCTAAAGACTTGGAGGAAATATCATTGCTGCCGCCAACGGTTTGTTTATATCCTTGTTGATTATTTAATGCAACAACATCAACACTTTTTATTGCTTGTTTAATCCACTCTTTCAATGGGATACTGGCCTTGCTCTTCTCCTCTAAGGAAGACGCCATTTGTACTATATCAGTTCGTCAATGTAAGTAGATATGTGCTCTCATTGTGTGATAAGTATCTAAATCATAAATCACCAGCAATCAAGAGACAAAACACCTCACACCTCCTGCAACATGAGATTTTGCAAAGAGGCAAATACTTTTATCTCGCGCTTAGGGTTAGTATTTTACCCCTAAGTAGTAAGATATTACAATTAGTTTTACTTGCACCCCCACCTTATTCTTCCTATTATGTCCCATATAGAAGAGTTTGATAATACTTCCCCTTAATTCCGGGTTTGAAGTTGAATTGTTGGGATTGGAGATTGCTTGTGCATCTTTGAGTATGGTCTTAAATCTACTCTCCATGTCCCTGTCTTATCCAACTTAACGATTAGAGATCCATACTGATGGACATATACACTATTTATCAGGTAAATTACAATGGCAACTTTATTAGAGAAGAAGAGCAAAAGTATCCCACTAAAAGAGTGGATCCACCAAGCAATAGAAAGTGTCGATTCAATTGCAATAAACAATGAGGCATTTATATCTACCTTTGGTAATGATACTTCTACATGGCCTGAGGATATACGACATTCATTGGCTATAACATCTAACTCGTACATATTTGCGGCGCTTAAGATTACTCACTCGCTAGCTAATCAATTATGTACTAAAAATGATGAGCCAAAAGATGGGGATAGTAATATAAATATATCATTGCCTACGCCAGGTGACACGGATTGGATAGATCATACTGTTGTACATTTATCAGAAAGCACCAATTCCGACGATGACGAGAGGGATTTGCAACCGCTGCCCCTCAATAATGACCCTGAGAAAGATACTACGAGTTTGGAATTACAAAATAATATCAATTCTACATATCTAAATGTGGCAAGGGCAGAGTTTCTCCCTTGCAAAACAAAAGAGAAAAGTACTAGTTGTAGTGATGATGAGATGAAACAGATTAATTCTCTGGGGTTAGTTTTCTATGAGTTATTTTCGGGGGGTGAGAAACCATCTATTAATGCAGAGAGGCGTGATAGCTCTCCCTCCCTCCAAAATACGGAACAATCATCACTTGATCTATCTAATAGATCTCTAGATCTATCAAATCGACTGGATATTAGTGATGTTGATAGGGAGATTGGGGATATTAAAAGTCAGGATACAGTTGAACAAGATGAGTGTTTGCCCAATAAAAAGAAGGGGACACAAGATGTGAGCAAAACTTCATCTTCGATGGAGACGCTCAAATTAATGGGATTACCTGATTCCATTTGCAACTTGATTGGAAATATGATCGATAATGGTGATGTGAGTGGAGAGGAAGCATATCAAAGCATGTCTGATGTATGTTGTGATTTGCATTTGATGTTCGATAAGCCGAACCGATTCCTATATGATATTGATATGGATAAGCTGGCAGTTACCGGATTACAACTCAATGAATACATGTTTGGCAGAGACGAGGATTTATCCCTACTACAAGGCTCATATAAACGGTCTATATCGGGACAGAATGAGTGTGGGATAATCGTTGGACCATCGGGAATTGGAAAGAGCGTATTGGCCAATCGATTAGGAAGTTATGTGTCATCATCTGGAGGGCTGTTTCTATCGGGGAAGTTTGATCAGCTGCGACAAGCCACGCCATTCTCGGCACTTGCATCGGCCTTTAATGAATATTGTATCAAGATGACAAACGAGGGTAGGTCTAGGCATCTACAAGAGGTTGCCTCTAGGTTGAGAATCGGACTGGGCAGAGATGCTCGTTACTTAGTCAGAGTTATTCCCAACTTGAGCATCACCCTAGGCGGGGAAGAATACACTAATGATGATCAAGAGAACGACCGTGGGGTGGTTGATGCACAAAAGCGGTTGCAGTATCTATTGTGTCAGCTTGTTGACATAATTGCTAGCTTGTCGGGCTCACCTGTCGTGCTCTTCCTTGACGATGTCCAATGGGCGGATGCGGCATCTATCAATGTCATTCGTCAGTTGTTGATGTACTCTGAATCTTTTAATACTACTCGTCAGTTCTACCTGCTCGTTTCCTGTCGACCGGAAGGTATTGAACACGAGCATCCTTTCGGAGGTATGATTTCTGGAGTTAAATTATTTGGTATCAACGCCACAGTTGTCAAATTAGCTCCCTTTGATAAAGACATGACCAACGCAATAGTTTCAGATCTCTTGTGTTTATCACCTCGTATCACAAGATCATTGTCGGAGATTGTTTATCAGAAGACTAAGGGAAATCCGCTATTCTTTTCTCAGTTAATCATATCACTGTGTCGAGACGGGCTCTTGAGATTAAGTCTAAGTCGTCGTCGTTGGGAGTGGGATGAAGAGAAGATTCAATCGGCAAAGTTATTGGATGATGTGGCATCTTTCCTATCATCTACCATTGAACGGCTGCCTCGGCAGGTACAGAAAGCACTCTTCACCCTCTCGTGCTTCGGGGCTCGCTCTGATATTGAGTTAATCAAGACACTAGAGCAAGGTCTTGAGATTTCAATAATTGGATCACTCGACGTTGCTGTTTCCGAAGGCATGCTTAACAAAATCGGCAGTGAGTATAGTTTTGGTCATGATTGGATTCAAGAAACGTCATATAACACGGTACCGCTTGAGGAACGCTGTTTATTACACTTACAA
>Ga0214481_100013_pt1 | contig 69638 bp, 55 predicted proteins | sample M1_20Mar14CPVII9_4_FD_165057 | JGI IMG/M metagenome (GOLD analysis project Ga0214481, IMG submission 165057) | Marine eukaryotic communities from Monterey Bay, California, United States - M1_20Mar14CPVII9sort6BwellG10 | ecosystem: Environmental > Aquatic > Marine > Unclassified | place: USA...
ATTTGTTGAAGGCGAAAGTTCGTTGAAAATTTCATTGTCGAGATTTGGGAAATCGAAATTTGCGAAGCGTTTGGGGAAAGTTTCGGGAGTGCTGATGGCTTTCGTTTCATCCGGACTGTTGATTCTGGTCTTGCTGGTTCTCGCAATTCAACTTCGGCCGGATGCGCTGCTTGAGGCAAGCCGGCAAACCGTTCGAGTCTATTGCGCAGCCGGAATCGCAAAACCAGTGGAAGACATTGTGAATGCGTACAATGCTCAATATGGAACGAATGTAGAAATCGTCCGAACAGGTGGTTCAGGGGAACTTGCCGGGCAAATTCAAACGGAGTACGAGACGGGGTTATTGGGTGGTGCCGATATCTATCTCACTGCCGATGACCGTCTCTTGAACTTAGCCTTTCAGTCCGGGGCGATTGCTGAGCGTTTTCCGGTGGCCGAGCAACGTCCTGTCATTGCTGTGCCGATTTCAAGTGAAATTCCAATCGGCGGTCTGGAGGAGATGTTATCGAACCCGGAAGTGAAGTTTGGGATTGCTTCAGAGCGAGCAGCGGTTGGGAAATTGGTGCGAGGGGTAGCCTCAGATTTACAGATTCTTGATCAGTTGGAGCAGCGCAAAGCCACGGATGCTGAAAATGTGATGACACTCGCGCAGGCACTGGTGGCCGGCAGTCTTAATGCTGCTGTAATTTGGGATACGACAGTGAGTCAGCTGAATCAAATTGGACCTGAGCCAGTTTTGAAAATTGCTGCATTGGTGGATGCACGCGACCAAACCAAAAGCGAAATTGCATTGGGAGTTGTGTCGACGACTCCGTCACCCACGGCCAGTTTGCAATTTGCAAGATTTCTAACTGCGAATCAAACGGGGCAGTCAGCGTTTGAGAAATATGGATTTTCCTTTGTAGCGGGTGACGACTGGGAGCAGGTTCCAGAAATTCATCTTTATTGCGGTTCGATGTTTACGCCCGTGATCGAAACGGCGATTCGAGAGTTTGCAATTCGAGAGGGTGTGAATCTTTATCCCCGTTGGGAAGGATGTGGGAAGCTAGTCGCCGCCATGCACAGCATTGAAGATGAGAATCTCTTTCCGGACGCTTACCTTGCCTGTGACGAATCATTTTTGGTACAGGTCGAGGAGTATTTTTACGATCCTGTTGAGTTTAGCCGAAATGAAATTGTCTTAGCGGTATCAAAAATGGCGCCCTCAAAAGTCCAGAGTTCTGAAGCGTTAGTGAATTCGGATTTGCGAATTGGTATTTGCGACCCGGAGTTTTCGGCACTTGGTTTTCTTACACGTGAACTCCTCAGTGGTATTTCGGGAGCGGAAGGTAAACGTGCCAATGGTTTACCTGAAAAGGAAAGTTTGTATCAATTAATTGAACGCCAGGCGGTCGTTAAAGCGGATGTTGGGCCGACGTTAATAAGTCAATTGGTAGCCGGGGGACTCGACGCGGCGTTCGTGTATCGTTCGAATCTAGCTGCAGATCCAAAAACACTTCAGGCAGTCAACGTGTACTCAATTGCCAATGGCAAGGCTGTCGGTGTGGCCACCCAGCCTTGGGCGATTTCCAAGTCGACCCGCAATCCAGAACTCATGCAAAGACTTTATAACTGGCTTGACCGTGCTGAGATAAAATCCCAGTTTAAAGAGAACGGATTTTTAGATCCCGCATCGGACTGATTATTGACCGTTGCCGAGATACCTCATCGAGTTTGTTGTAGAGTTTGTTTTCCGAGAGATCTTAATTGACCGAAGCTGATAATTCGGTGAAACTGTGTGAAGTGATTTGTTCAGTATGTGTATTAGCAGTAATGTGTTGATGGTAGTGGTCTTAGATCGCTCGGTTCGGTTTTCATTGCTCAACGTCATTTCCAGTGCATTTGAAACCCGATGTCAAAAAATAAACCAAAATCGATTCGTCAGGCGCGAACTCAATGGGATGGTTTATTCTGGATGACGATGTCGGTTTTTGGGGTTTTCTACCTCGCTTTGATAATTGCTATGCTGGTGGCCGACTTTCAGTTTGCCAATTGGTCCGACATGTCAAGCTTGCTTGCCGACGAACGCGTGCGGTTTTCGATTTGGCTCAGTTTAATTTCCTGCACGATTGCGGCGATCCTTTCCTTGTGGGTAGCAATTCCAACGGGTTTCCTGCTTGCAAGGTTAGGTTCGGAGTCGATGACGCAACGACTAGGGCAGCAGTCTCCCGGTTGTCATCGTTTATTTAATTGGGCCCGTTACTTTATCGATACGCTTTTAGATATTCCAATTGTTTTGCCTCCTTTGGTGGTTGGGATTAGTTTATTGGTGTTGTTTCAAACCTCGGCGGGGCGTTGGCTCGATCAGCGGACTGGAGAGTTGTTTGCATCGCTTGGCTATGCGGGGATACGTGGAATTACCTATGAGATCCCTGCGGTTATTTTAGCGCAGTTTACGGTTGCTGCAGCGTTTGCTGTTCGAACGATGCGTAATACCTTTGAACAAATCGACGACCGTCCTGAGCGGGTTGCCTTAACCCTCGGCGCGAGTCACTACCAGGCGTTTTCGATGGTCGCATTACCACAGGCATGGCGCGGCATCGTGGCGGCTTTTACACTGGCCTGGGCGAGGTCACTAGGAGAGTTTGGCCCAATATTAATTTTCGCGGGCACTGCGAGAATGAAGACCGAAGTGCTTTCGACAACGGTGTATCTAAATTTCCAATTTGGAAATCTGAGGGGTGCGGTTTCAGCATCGCTAATTCTCGTGACCTTAGCGATTGTTGTTCTCATTTTAACACGTTTACTTACGCTGGGCGGGAGTTCAAAAAAAGGAGTCATTGTATGATCTCGGTTCAACAATTACTTCTTCGCCAAGGTGATTTCGAATTGAGTCAAATCAGTTTTGAAATTCCTCTTAATTCCTACGCGATTTTGATGGGGGCGACCGGGAGCGGTAAGACAACACTGCTGGAATCGATCTGTGGATTGAGGACAATTTCAGGTGGAAAGATCTGGATCGACGGTGATGAGATTACACGAACTCCACCGGCGCAACGACAGATTGGCTACGTGCCGCAAGACTCTTCTTTGTTTCCCACGATGAAAGTGCATCGACAAATTGCTTTTGGAATGGAAGTTCGCGGGTTCAGCCAAGCTGAACGGGGTCAGCGGGTGGAGGAACTTGCTTCGAGTTTGGACATTACTGAAATTCTAGATCGTTATCCGCGCGGGCTTTCAGGTGGTGAGAGACAAAGAGTGGCTCTTGCGCGGGCGCTATCATTTCGCCCCCGGTTACTGTGTCTCGATGAACCACTGAGTGCATTGGATGATGGTACGCGAAGTAATTTGACGAGACTGCTGAAAAAGATCCAGCAATCCGAATCGGTTACCGTCTTGCATATTACCCATAACGTTGAAGAGGGGATTGAGTTGGGAACTGTTCATTTTCGATTGGACAAAGGCCAAGTGCGGTCGGTTGGTTGTGAAGATTCAAGTGATAAAAATACAGCGCGAACTCTTTGAAGAGACACGCATTTCAAGAGCAATTGAATTCCTTACTGGTTGAAAAATGGAAAACGAAATCCCTAAGAGTCCCGCGCCATCATTGACTGACGTTGAACAGGCAACGTACCAATGGCAAATTTGGACGGATGGATTTGGAGAAGAGGGTCAGCGTCGATTGAAGAACAGCACGGTTCTGATTTCACGGTGCGGCGGGTTGGGAAGTGTGGTTGCGTATGAATTGGCCGCTGCCGGGGTTGGCCGGTTGATTATCGCTCACGCTGGTAATGTGAAGCATTCCGATTTAAATCGTCAGTTATTAATGACCCATGACTGGCTTGGCAAGCCGCGGATCGAGACGATAGAGCGCCGTCTGAAGGATCTGAACCCCCGGCTTGAAATTGTCCCTGTGGCTGCGAATTTAGATGATGAACTGGCTGAAAAATGGATTCCAGAAGCGGATTTGTGTGTCGGTGCTGCACCGATGTTTCAAGAACGATTTGCAATGAACGATGCTTGTGTTCGTCATGGTAAGCCGCATGTAAATTGTGCGATGTACGATACCTCGGCAACCATCACAACGTTTCCTGCCGGGGGGAAACCATGTTTGCGATGTTTGACGCCTGAAGTCCCGGAGCATTGGAAGCGGGAGTTCCCTGTATTCGGGGCGACCTCGGGTACGGTTGCGTGCATGGGTGCATTGGAAGCTATTAAAGTGTTGGCCGGTTTTGGCGAGACGCTTGAAAAACGCGTGCTTCATTTTGATTTACGGCAAATGTCGTTTCACGAGGTTGCCCTCAACCCTCGGAAAGATTGCAAAATCTGCGGAAAATAGTAATTGCATCATTAGTCGTTTGTGAGTTTTTCCCAATTTTGCTTATCTTCGGTGGCTAAGATTGACTCGAAGGGAATTAAAGCAACAATCAAATCGAGTTTTAAATTATTTATAGGTTTTGATATGTCGAAATATTGCACTCTGTTATTTATCGTTAGCCTCTGTGTTGGTTGTTTTCCAACCGAAAAAGAACAACTGGTTGAGCCCGTTATTCTTCCTGCGATCAATTGGGAAGAAGGGAAGACTTCAGTCGAAGACGCGGCAACAGAGGGTGAGTATCGGGTAAAGTTTGAGACCACTGCTGGGGATTTTGTCCTGTTAGTGCACCGGGACTGGGCGCCGCTTGGAGCTGAGCGATTGCACGAATTGGTGAAGAGTAAATTTTATGATGGTGTCGTATTTCATCAAGTGAATCCTGGAATGATTCAATTTGGAATTAGTGGGGATCCCGAGGCGACCACGTATTGGGACAAACCCATTGCGGATGAGCCTGTGAAGGAGAGTAATTATGCTGCGGTGGTCTCGTTTGCAAAGAAGGGTGAGGACTCGAGACGGACGCAAATCTGCATTAATCTTGTTCAGAATTCGTATATGGACGGCGAGGGTTACTCCCCTTTGGCGGAGGTTGAAAGCGGTTGGGAAATCGTCAAAAGTATTAATCCAGAGTACGGAATTAATGCAAGTGAAGAGGAAGTTAAAGAGAGAGGGAACGAGTATATTTTTGAAAAGTTTCCCAATATGGATTATGTCATCAAGGCAACTATCGTCGCCGATGAATCCGATGCTGACAGTGCAGTAGGTACACAAAAATAGCCGCCCTTGAAGGCGGCTATTTTGGTGGTTCGCTCTCTGCCCGGAGAGGCAGGGAAATTAACTCATTTACCGACTTCTGCCGTCTTCGATAATTTGATTAAGTTTGGCCTTCATTTTTTTGGCAACTTCCGGATTTTCTTTCAGCACATTTTCTTTTTCTCCGGGATCTTTTGCGAGATTAAAGAGTTGGAATTCGTCGACAGCCGTATTGGCTAGTTTTGCCTCGACGACGATATTTCTCGCTCGCTTTTTGCCGTAACGCTGCAGTTTCCAATCTCCTTCTCTGAGGCCATAAGTGCCGCTCGCACCGTTGTCCTGTTGCACGAGGTGGTCGCGGCCGGTGGCTCCTGGTTTTCCCAGAAGGGCATCGATTACGTTATGGCTGTCAACGCAATCTTTATCTTCGACTTTCTGACCGGCTAAGGCGGCAAGACTGCTTGGTAAGTCGATTGTGCATACCATTTCATCGCTGACACCGGGTTTAATTCGAGTTGGCCAGCGAGTGATAAATGGAGTGCGAGTGCCTCCCTCGTACACGCTGTATTTTCCTCCAGTAAAAGGGCCACCGGCACGGTGTTTGCCGATTTTCTCAATCGCACCGTCTGCGTAGCCATCGTCCAGGACTGGTCCATTGTCGGAGCAGAATACGACGAGTGTTTTATCGGTAAGTTTCAGGCGATCAAGCGTTTTCATGATTTCGCCAACGCACCAATCAAGTTGGATAATCGCATCTCCTCGGAATCCTAGTTCAGTTTTGCCTTGAAACCTTTCATGGGGGATTCGCGGCACATGAATATCATGTGAGGAAAAGAATAGGAAGAAAGGATTGTCCTGGTTGGCTTCCATGAATTCGTTGGATTTCTCAACCCATTTGTCAGCAAGATCTTCGTCTCGAAAACGAGCGGCGTGGCCACCGGTGTAAAACCCAATTCGGCTGATGCCGTTATGAATGGTGGCATTGTGACCATGCGACCAGTCCATTTTCAACGTGCTTCGATGAGTGATTCCTGTTGGGTGGTCAGCACTTGGTTTTTTTCTGCCGACCCAGAGAGGATCCTTGGGATCAAGATTAAGCACGCGATGATCCTCAACGTAAACTTGGGGTACGCGGTCGTTCGTCGTGGGAAGTAAAAAACAGTGATCAAATCCAATCTCGAGAGGACCGGGGTTTAGTTCTCCGTTCCAGTCGGGACCACCCGGATCTGATTTAGTAGATTCTTTTCCTAATCCCAAATGCCATTTGCCGATGACTGCTGTTTTGTAGCCTGCCTTTTGGAGTAGCGAGGCAACGGTTTCGACGCCTGGTTTAATGATCGCCGGGGCACTTGGTGGTGCGATTCCGGTTCGTTTTGTGCGGAACGCGTAATTACCAGTTAGCATGGAATAACGCGTAGGTGTGCAAGTCGAAGCTGAGCAATACCCGCTGGTAAATCGCTGGCCTTCGGCGGCAAGCCGATCAATATTAGGGGTTTCCAGTTCTGTAGCGCCGTAGCAGGAAACGTCACCGTACCCGAGGTCGTCCGCCATGATCACAATCACGTTCGGTTTGTCTTGGGCAACGAGTGTCGCAGCCATCAAAGTGAGGCAGGAAAATAGAAAATAACGAAAGCGGTTGAGAGGCATGGTTTGGCGTCCAAAGGTCGAGAAGTTTTAAACTCGGAACCGTAATTCTATCCAATACAACGTGCTCTGCGGAGGTAGCTTTGAAAAAATCTTGATTTATCTGCCAACGTTGATCCGCAAAAGCCATTTCAAGATTCTCTGATTCATTGGTGTTAGTTTTGTCTTGTTAAATTGGTCACCAAGTTTTCGAATTGCATCGGCGTAAGTTGGATAGGGGTGTATGGTTGCCCCGATTTTCGAAAGTCCAATTTTATTGGTGATAGCGACTGATACCTCTGAAATTAAGTCACCAGCATGTTCCGCGACGATGGTCGCACCGATAATTTGGTCGGTGCCTTTTCGGGTGTGGATTTTGACAAATCCTTCTTCAGCGGATTCGAGGATGGCCCGGTCGACATGTTCAAAGGACTGGGTAAAGGTGTCAATCTCAATTGACTGTTCTTGCGCTTCTTGAGGGTACAGGCCAACGTGAGCAATCTCCGGCGATGTGTAGGTCGCCCGCGGGATAACTAGTTGGCTTGCTTTTTTCCGGCCAAGAGGGCCAATCGAGAACAGGGCGTTTTGAATCACAATCCGTGCTTGAAAGTCTGCAGCATGCGTAAATTTATACTTCGAGCAAACATCCCCCGCCGCAAAAACCTTGGGGTTGCTGGTTTGCAGTGAATCATTGACGACAATTCCATGGGCATTGCATTTTACGTTGGCTGATTCAAGGTTTAAATTTTCGAGATTGGGTGTTCGCCCGACCGCAATCAATAGTTTATCGACCGTTGCTGCAAATGGCTTGCCGTTCTTGCCTTTGAGTCCGCGAACCAAGATGCCGTGTTCTGTTTTTTCGAGGGTTAGGTCATTCGATTCAAGGAACAAGCTCATGCCCTCTTTTTCAAATTGATTCTGCACAATCTTGGCTGCTTCCGAGTCTTCGCGACCGAGAACATTTGCTCCTCGTTCAAATAGAGAGACATCACTGCCAAATCTTGTGAAGCATTGGGCAATCTCACAGCCGATCGGCCCTCCGCCGATAATGCCTAGTCGAGGTGGCAATTCTGTGAGGGAGAATAAAGTCTCATTGGTTAAGAAGTCAACTTGATCCAGTCCTGGGATCTCTGGGATTTTGGCTCGGGCTCCCGATGCGATCACTGCTTTTTTAAATTTTAAATTTGTAGCTGGTTGGCTGGCTGATTGAATTGAGATGGTTTGAGCGTCGACGAAACTCGCCTGTCCGAAAAATACATCAACCCCCAATTCCTGGAAACGCTTTGCTGAATCCACCGGGCTGATTTGAGCTCGTTGTTTTCGCATTCTCTCCATGACTTCGGGAAAGTTGATGCTTGGACTGTCAGAACTCGAAAATCCCATCTTTTTACCGTGCTGCCCGCTGGCGGCAAAGCGAGCAGCTGCGATGAGACTTTTGGAGGGAACGCACCCTACATTGAGGCAATCGCCTCCCATTAAATCGCGTTCAATCAACGCAACGCGAGCTCCGAGGCCTGCAGCCGCGGCGGCGGTTACAAGCCCGGCAGTACCCGCGCCTATTACCACCAAATGGTAGTTGGAGGCGGGATTGGGGTTTTTCCAATCTGGCGGATGTACATTGGATTCGAGGTCTCGATTGTGTTGATCGAAAGGAATTAATTGAGGGAGTGGGTGAACCATGAATTAACCTTAGGGATTGGGCATGGGAGTAGTTTAACTAGTTTTGAGGAGACGCTACAGGACAGGGGGGCGGGGATGGCTGCCCCGGTGGGATGGCAGGGGTTACCCTCAGTGCTTGCTCTTTTCGAAAGCTGATTAGAAAATTAAAATAGACAAATCAAAAAACGGGAACGAAGATTTTCTCGAGGTACGTCCCCTGTTTCTGGTTTGTGGTTTGTCTCTTATCTCATAACTGAATTCGTGCAATATGATTGAAAAACAAGAATTGCCACGCCAAATCGGCGGAGTCGGCGCTGTTATGTTGGGGCTGGGCTCAATTTTAGGGACAGGCGTATTTGTCAGCATTGGCATTGGGAGTGGTGTTTGCGGCACAAATATAATCTGGGCAATCTTAATTGCAGGTGTGGTTGCGATTTGCAACGGCCTGAGTAGCGCTCAATTAGCTGCTGTCCACCCGGTAAGTGGTGGAACTTACGAGTACGGTTATCGATGGCTTTCGCCTCCAATGGGCTTCGCTGCTGGTTGGTTGTTTCTCTGCGCGAAATCAGCTTCGGCAGCGACGGCAGCTCTGGGGTTGTCGGGATATCTAGCCGCTTTAGGAGGCCAGTCGATGATTCAAATCGAAGGAGTATCCTATACCGGCAATGTGTTGGGAGGGCTCTTTATTCTTGTCTGCATCACTGCCATTGTGTTAATTGACATTCGTCGGACTGCCAGAATTAATACAGTGATTGTCTGTCTTACCCTTGTCTCTTTGACGGTTCTTGTCGTTGCTGGTTTTTTGGTCAAGGGAGACTTCAGGTTCGTGAAGGCACCGGAAGCTGTTGAGATTTTTCCATCGGGACAGGGAAGTGAATCGTGGTATTCACTGTTATCTGCCGCCGCTCTTATGTTTGTCGCCTATACCGGTTATGGGCGAATTGCAACGATGGGCGAAGAGGTCGTTGATCCGCGGAGGATTATTCCTCGAGCGATGATCATCACTCTAGCACTTGCAATGGTAGTTTACGTGTCTGTTGCCTGGGTCGGCATGGCGACCATCGGGACTGTCGAACTGAGTGACGCGACTGGGAAGTGGGCTGCGCCTCTTTTTCGGGTAGCTGAGTCGACCGGGATGCGGTGGGTTGTTGTATTGGTGAGTATCGGCGGGATTACAGCAATGCTTGGGGTAATGTTAAATCTCGTCTTGGGATTATCCCGTGTGGTTCTCGCAATGGCTCGCAGGTCTGATCTACCAAAATCGCTGGCCGTCATTGACCGTCGGGGAGTGCCGTTCCGGGCGACGCTGGCAGTGGCTGCGGTGGTTGGTACTTTGGTTTTGATTGGTGACGTGAAGCTGGCGTGGTCGTTCAGCGCTACGACGGTTTTAATTTACTATGCGCTGACAAATTTGTGCGCTATTCGTGTTGAACCTGCCGAGCGAATTTTTCCAGCAGGGTTTGCGTGGCTGGGTCTGCTTGGATGTTGCGGATTGGTTTTATTCATCCCCTGGAAGATGCTCGCTGCGGTCGCGGGTTTGATTGCACTCGGAATGATGGTTCGGTGGGGACGGCTATCTATGGTGAGCAATTCGTAATGCTGGCGGAAAAATAATTCGCCTTCATTTACGACTCGATTCGCTGTTTGATGATTTCTAGATGGTATCGTACGTGTCCCGCCAAAATAAAGAGATTGGCTCGAGCCGAGACAGGGTTGTCGGAAGCGATTCCCATGTTGGTCATCGAAGCGATTGATAGACGATCGCAAAGTAAACAGTTGGCGATCCGAAGATGTTCGAATTCATCCAGAAGACTGGCCATGGGAACAGGCGAGTAATCGATTGCCGAAACATACTTATTTTGATCAATGCCGGGAATTGGTGTTTCGTCACCAACCGCAATTCGATTCAGGCGATGGCTGAAAATTCTCTCGCAATCAATTAGGTGGCCAACTACCTGCTTGAGCGTCCACGTGTATGGTTCGTGCAGGCAATTGACTTCAGAATCCGAGAGGTTGGCGAGCAGTTTTTTTAACTCGCCCGCTTGGCTAGTAAGTTCATCTGGCAACTTGTCGGGATCAACCAGCGAAATGTACTTCCCGTAGAATTGGTGATACTCATTGGGTGTGGGGGCTGAATTGAATTGCATTGATTTTTCCACAGAATAGATTTGCGAGATGGCAAGCGCCCATCGTTTAACTTGCGCAAAGGGCTACCGCGGGAGGATCGAGGGCGAAGATTTAGTTGAAGAGGCAACTGAGTGAACCGTGTTCACACATTTTAAATCGTTGGCAATTATTTGACTTGAGCGCAACCCAGTTTTTGCATGATCCGATCTCGACATTCCAGAAGCGGCTTTAAATATTCATCACGGTTTGTTTTGAGGCGATAGATTGGCACACTAATGCTAACTCCAGCGGCCGGTTGCCCGTTGCGATCAAAAATACAAGTTGCAAAACACTGGATCTCAAGATCGCTTTCCTGATGAGAGGTTGCATAACCATGCTTGCGGATCTTTTCAAATTCTGCGAGCAGATCGTTGCGGTCGGTGATTGTGAAATCCGTCAACCTGCGCATGTCCAATGAATCAACGACACGAATTCGTTCTTCTTCTGATAAAAATGCGATGAGGCATTTACCAACGGCACTCGCGTGGCAGGGAACTCGCGCGCCGACTGTTGAGGCAATGCGAACCGCATGCGGTGTATCTTTTTTGTAGATGTAAACAAGATCGTTGCTACTTCGGATTGCGAGGTGCACCGTTTCCTGCGTCTGAGCACTTAACAAACTCATCTCGGGTGCAGCGATTTTAGCCAAATCGTTTTGAGCGAGAGCGCGGCCAGCTAACTGAAGCGTACGTGCACCAACGGCGTAGGTCTTATTGGGTCTGAGCTCAACCATGTCCTCAGCAGCGAGTGCCTTTAAAAGGCGATGGAGCGTAGGGCGAGGTAAATTGCTTTGCCGAACCAGCATTGAAATTGATGGAGGTTGTTCGGAATCCGCAATCATTTGCAAAATCGCAATGCTCTTCGAAAAAGCCGCGGCTCCTTTGACTGCATTCGTTGCCAGACTTGTTTTACGAGGTTCAGTTGTCACTTTTACAACGCCGTCGCTCAAGGAGTCTGCCCCCTCACTGGCTTCTAAGTTGTCCGAGAATTGACCATCTAGTTGGGTCGGTTCAGTATCTTTGATTTGTGATGATTGGCTCATAATTTCACTTCACGAATGTTTAATGAAAGATATAGGGGCGTTAGTTGGGGAAGAGTCGCGATCCGATAGTGAATTAAGTTTACCCCTCCGCCACCATTTGAACAACAGTTCAAATGGTGGAGTTTTTTGGTTTTTAGGCGATCCGGTTGCTGAGGGCGCGATTTGGTCAGGTTTTTTGGGTAGCAATCGGACGGATAGTGATTTGCGGGGAGGGATATTGGGGGAGTGGCGTTACAATTGAGGCGTTAACGAACCTGAATCCATTCTGACGGATACTTTGTAATGCACGCTTGTAGATTGTTGTTTTTGATGTTGTTTCTAAATTCGGTCCCATCGGCAGTTTTTGCACAGACCGATACGACAGTGTCTGACCAGCGAGCCGTCGAACTCCGAGGGACGGTAACTGCTGAACGGGCGTGGTGGGACCTTCAACGTTATGACTTGAAGATCGAGGTTGACCCTGAAGCAAGGACGATTGAGGGCACGAACGAAATTACATTCATCCCTGTGAGTCCGGGCAGACGGCTTCAAATTGATTTACAGGCGCCGCTTCAGATCGAGTGGGTCAAGTCGGGTGGGAGAGAGTTGAAATTTGTCCGGGAGGGCAACGCGTACTTCGTCGAATTTGATAACGACTTGAAAGTTGGTACTGCTAGTTCAATTATCGTTAAGTACGGTGGTCAACCAATCGTAGCTGAAAATCCTCCGTGGAGCGGAGGCGTGTCTTGGCAGAAAGACGTCAAAGGAAATCACTTTATTGCGACGTCCTGCCAAGGTATCGGAGCGAGTGTTTGGTGGCCTAATAAAGATCATGGATATGACGAACCTGACAGGGGAATGTCGATTCAGGTTACGGTGCCTGAGGATTTAGTTGCGGTTTCCAACGGTCGTCTTAAGCAGAAGTCGCACGATCAAAAGAATCAGACCCGGACGTTTTTGTGGGAAGTCACTAATCCTATCAATAACTACGGCGTAAACATGAACATCGGAAACTATGTCAATTTTTCAGAAACCTTTTCTGGTGAGGGCGGCGATTTGGATGTTGATTATTGGGTTCTCGATCATCAACGCGAAACTGCTCAGAAACACTTTAAGGAAGCGCCGAGGACATTGCGAGCATTCGAGCACTGGTTTGGACCGTATCCATTTTATGAGGATAGCTACAAATTAGTGGTGGTTCCCTATTTGGGGATGGAGCATCAGAGCTCAGTAACTTACGGAAACGGATTCAAGAATGGTTATCGCGGTCGAGACCTCAGTGCGACGGGAGTTGGGTTAAAGTTTGATTTCATTATTGTTCATGAGTCGGGGCATGAGTGGTTCGGTAACAACATCTCGATGAAGGATGGTGCAGACATGTGGATCCATGAGAGTTTTACAAACTACTCTGAGAATTTATTTGTTGAGTATCACTTCACTGAAAAAGAGGCGCAGGACTACGTTCTTGGTTGTCGAAAATTGGTCAAGAATGACCAGCCCATTATTGGGGAATACAATGTCAATGGCCGTGGGTCATCCGGGGATATGTATTACAAGGGCGGCAATATGCTGCATTCAATTCGTCATACGATCAATGACGATAAAAAGTGGCGGAGTATCCTGCGAGGGCTCAACAAGAAATTTCGGCATCAAACCGTGGGAACCAAAAAGATTGAGTCTTACATTAGTCAGGAATCAGGTATTGATTTTGGCTTGTTTTTCGACCAATACCTCCGAACTACAAAAATACCTGTTCTAAGGTATCAGATCGATGGAAATCGACTCGAGTATCAGTATCAAAATGTGGTGCCAGGCTACGATTATCCGCTAAGAGTGCGGATAAATGGTGAGGTCGTTTCGATAAAGCCAACAGAAGGAATGCAAGAATTGCGTCGAAACGAAGCGATTAAGACCTTCGAAGTGGATCGGAACTTTTTCATCGATTCGAAGGCACGCTAGGAGAAGTCCCTCGCGGAACGTCGCTGAGATTCACTGAAGTCCGTTGCGATAACCCTAATTTAGAGAAGCAATCAGAGAAGAATTGATACCTTGTCCTTGAGCACTGGCGAAGTCATGGGCGGTAAGTTCGTACAAGTCGCCAACTTCGCAGTAATCCGGTTGCAGTTTAAATTTCACGAACTGGTCAGTTGATTCGCCGTTCAAGATTAACTCAAACATGACGTCTACGAGAAAACTTCCATCGGAAATCTGTTCGATTCGTTTGCACATGAGTTGAAGCATGGAAGGGCTTTCCGTTCGCGGTTGCAAATTGTAAAGGCAAGGTGTGGATCAGTGATTGCAGTGGTTGTCAGTTCCTTCAAAAAAAGACAGTCTTTCTGAAAGGGGAGTTGCAGAGGAATGACACATTTTTACGTTCGTCATTTTGATACCTCAAAAACAATAAAAACCACGTTGCTCTGAATATTGCATTAAAAACGGCGAGAGGTCAAAGAATTGATTCACATCCAAACGGTTTGTTACGCTTCGATACATTCTTGGGGACTGATTCCCCACGTGCGGCAATTCGTGAAACGTGCTAAAGAGACTAATTTTCTTAAAAAATGGTGACGGCCAAATTTGGTGTTTGTTTGGTCTGTGTTGAGTTTCCCGATAAATATACACCGAGAAAAATAAACGACCGAAAAAGAAACCTCTCCTCGCTGCATCTAATTTCAGCATTCGAGGTGCAACTAGGGAAGCTTTTCCTTTCCCCCGTGGCGATGGGGCTGATTGTTAAGTTTTGCTAATAAATGTCTGCTCTCTACCAAGGGGAGAGGCAAAGGAACTAACTCTGCAAGTTCAGCGATAGTTGGGCGTGCCCGGCCGCTTGGATTCGTTGGTGCATCCCATCCCACATGCACAGGCGAGCCTGCAATGCGTCTTTTGCTGCTAGTTCAGCTAGTTGCCAATTAATTGTGCTGCTTCCGCAAAGCGACTCTACCATTCGCTCCGCCATGGGCCCGTGTTCATCTGCATCCAGCTCGATGTGACGATTCAGGTAGTAGCGAAAGTTATCGAGCTTGCCGTGGTTTTGCAAGTTCAGCCGGTCGACAATTTTTTCGAAAATCGCTGGAAGTAAATCCTCTCTGCCAAACGTAAAAGCAGCGGCGATTCGAACCGTTTGATTTGATTCTATTGTAGAGAACGTATTGCCTACGAAGGTCTGCACTGACGGTGGAGCGTCTACTCGCGAGACGGCATCGCGGACGTCGACTCCATCGCGAACGAGGTTTAAAAAATCATTGATCGGCGAGACGCTTGCACCGCAGTCAATCATCGACCGCAGATACATCTCAAAATGGCTGCTAAATTTTCCATCGGTTGTTTCATCGCTTTCTTCACCAAGCACAATCTCGTTAATTAGGCGAGTTGCTACTTTGTTGCTTGATGGCAGCCACGGGGTGGTTGAGCCAGTGATCTGCTGCTGAAGACTTTTTAACAACGACATAAAATCCCAAACTGCGTAAACATGGTGCTCCATAAAGATTTGAAGATCACGAAGTGTGGAAATATCTTCATAAATTGGATGGTTGACTAAAGCCAAACGCTGCGGCTCAAGGCTCGCATTGATTTTTAAAATTTTGCTATCGGTCGTCATTTGTTATCGCTGGGTAAACGTTCTAGTTGCCTTCTTTTACCCGAAATTTTTTAGTGATTGTTAACCAGTTCCTGCGGGATCAAAATAGCGATGGAGTAACGAATAATTTGCCTTGCCCACATAAAACCACCTATTTTGGTGGGTGCTTAAGGTCGCTTGCGAAGGAGTGGGAAGTTGCAGTTTAGTTTTTTTAAAATTGGGTATTTCAACGGTTGGCTCGTTGCGATTTACATCGTAGTGGTTGGGGTTTTCCTGTTCGGGATATTGAGACCACGGCGAAAGGTTGAATGGAAGTCGGCGGGGGTGGCCCAGGCGTGGGTAATGGCGCTCTACGCAGAAATGTATGGAGTACCTCTTACCGCGTACTTTGTGATGACTTGGGTTGGGCGGACGCAAGCAGATGCTGAGAATCACTTCAATGGTCATCTCTGGCCAATCATCCTCTCGATTCCCGAGGAATATCTTCGTCCAACGCAAGTTTGGCTGACTGTCATTGGTCAACTGCTAATTGTGGCTGGTGGTTTGCTGGCCGTCATTGGTTGGCGGGAAATTCATCGTGCTGTCGCCTCAAATTCGATGGCTCAAACTGGGCTTTATCGGTTTATCCGCCATCCGCAATACACGGGGTTTTATCTATTTCTGATCGGCAGCGTCATTAACTGGCCAACTCTACTTACCCTTTTCACCCTTCCAGCATTATGCTGGGTGTATCGCAGTTTAGCGATCGCTGAGGAACGGGATGCGTTGGAGATGTTCGGAGAAGACTACGAGCGGTACATGCAAAGAACGGGCCGATTCCTTCCAAAATTGTTTGGCTAACTGCTTTACGCTTAGTTTAATCCCAGTGCCGTAGGCGGATGAGCCTAGTTTCCGATTTTCGCAGAACTCTTCGTCTAAGTGAGTTCGTGGATTTTTTCAAAGGCAGGGTTTCCGATTTTCATTCGAAATTGGGACGGAAGGTGCCAAGCCAGAGTGAGTGGGCTAGAATCGGAGCGCGGATCGTCTGACGGTTCTTAATTTCGTGCAGGTGCAATGATCGGGATACAGGTCTATTGGGCGGTCGTGGTTTTCAAAGTGAACTAATGGAAGAGTGGGGATTAGATGAAATATTTAATTGTTTTTGTTCTTGCCTGCGTGGCAGTTGGAAACCATGACGATCACGAGGTTCACGACACCAACATTAGAATTAAGGAACTGGCCAAATCGACCAAGAGTTGGAATGGTGAACTACTTCCCGCCTATCCCAAGGGGCAACCGGAGGTCACCATTTTGAAGATAACGGTTCCGCCTAAAACAAAACTAGCGATGCATCGACATCCCTATATCAATGCCGGGGTCTTACTCAAGGGCGAGTTAACTGTGGTGACCGATGATCATCGAAAGTTAAAGATCAAGGCGGGGGATTCCATTGTCGAACTCGTCAACCAACTGCATTTTGGCGAAAATGCAACGGATGAGCCCGCAGAGATCATTGTGTTCTATGCTGGCGTCGAGGGCAGACCGGTGACTGTGAAACAGGAATCTGCCAAAGTCGAAGGCAAATAGAGACCGCGTCGGAAGGGCGTTCTCGTCTAGCAAAACTAAGAATAGAGATTCAAGAATTTGACCGGTAAGAGATTTTCGGTTTCTCCTTTGCGTGAAGATCTTTCAGCCCGCTCGAACTCTGTAATTTCTTTAATTTCTTCTAAATGGATGCCTGCTTTAGCATTGCCCGTCCCTTTGTTGTGTAGAGTTGGGTAAAAAAGCACCGGTTTTGATTGGGTTTTATATCTGGTGTCACCAGCATGGCAATTTTGAGTAGGTTTGGCAGGGAAAGTCGAAATTCCTCGTGATTAGCAAAGGTGCTGCTATACTGGGAGCGCTGGAAATATTAGTTTGCGGCTGTCCAAACAGGGGAGTTCGAAATGAAAAAAGTCGGAATATTAAATACATGTGCTGTTTTAATCGCAATGGTTAGCATGGCAGGTTGTGCTGATCCGGAACCAGAGGTGGCTAAGGCATCTGGCTCAGCCACAAATTCAGAACGTGAATCTTCCACTTCCCGTGGTCCTGACAGGCCAGACACTCGCCCTGGGGGCGTTGAGGATCGAAACGGTCGGGACATGGCAGCAGTAGATAGTGAGCGTTCCAATTCAGAATCACCCAACGTGCGTAATTCAAGACCGCCGGAGTCACGTGATTCACGCTCATCTGAGTCGAGAGGTTCTCAGCCTGACGGCCCCGGTATGGGAGTTGGATCCAGCATCGGGGGGACCGCATTGCCAGGCATTCGACCGCCTGGTGGAAATAATTTAAGCGATACTTCGTCTGGAATAGGCATGGCGTCTCGTGACAATGCTTCACGAAATCCAGATGCTTCACGACAACCGGGGGCAGGGCGTCAGCCAGTACCGCGGGAGTACAAGTTGGAGTTTGCCTCTGCTTCCGGCGAGAAGGGATTGGAAGTCGGAGACATGATCCCCGAAGTGAGCGGTAAGGATTTGGATAACATCAAATTTCAGCTCTCGGATTATCAAGGCAAAGTTATCATGTTGGATTTCTGGGGGGATTGGTGACCGCCTTGCCGTGCGATGTACGGACACGAGCGGACGCTCGTCAATGAGATGAAAGGACGCCCCTTTGTTTTGTTAGGGGTTAACAGCGACAAAGAAAAAACGAAAGCCAAAGATGCAGTCAAGGATAATAATTTGAATTGGCGGAGCTGGTGGGATAAGAGTACGCAAGGTGACATTTCATCCAGTTTTCAAATTCGAGGTTGGCCGACGATATTTTTGATTGACCACGAAGGAGTTATTCAGGCTAAAAACTTGCGTGGTAGCCAATTAGATACAGCAATTGAACAACTGGTGGCTCGTGCTGAAGGAGCTGGGGCCGAAGGGGGCCCATTCATTAGTGAGTGGCGCACGTTCGAAGACTCCAATGGGAAATTTCAGGTGGAGGCACGGTTGGTTGGTATGGAAGGTGGGAATGTCATCCTGCTGAGAAGATCTGACCAGGTCGAAATAGATGTACCACTTTCGAGGTTGAGCAAACGAGATCAATCGTTCACTCGAACAGAAATCAAACGTTTAAACGCGATGAATCGACTGTAATACAGCACGTTGAGCGGTTGCTTCAATAGAACTCGATACGGAATAGGCTTGTTAGCCTCTTCCCTATCGAGTTTTTTATTAGACCTAGCCTTCCGTCTTAAGCGTCGGAAGTCGGTGCAGCTTGAGGTCCGCTAAGCTCTGACCATCCCGACCGTAAATTGAGATCTCGCTGTGGAAACGGGATCTCAATATTGTGTTTGGCGAACCGGTCGTTGATCATGGTGTGCAACTCAGTAATGACCTTCAAGCGATCCTCAAGATCAGGCAAGTATGCGCGTAATGAAATTGTCAAAGCGCTGTCGCCGAAACCGTCAAAGGTTGATATGGGCGGTGGTTCTTGCATCAGACTGGGGTGTTCGTTTGCAATGTCAACAAGGAGCTTTCTCGCGAGTTGAGTATCACTTCCGTACGCGATTCCAATAATGATTTGCACCCGATTGATTGGCGCGGTTAATGTCCAGTTAATAAAGGAACCAGTGATCAGCGTTTTATTGGGAACGACCAAATCTTGCCGATCCCAGTTGGTAATGATGGTTGCCCGCATATTAATTTTGACAACCTTTCCCGTTGTCCCCTCTACGGTCACGATGTCACCCGCGCGTATTGGCCGCTCAAACAACAGAATGAGTCCACATACAAAATTTGCAACGACTTCCTGTAATCCGAACCCAAGACCAACACTTAATGCTGTCAGGATCCAGCCAAATTGAGACCATTCTAATTTTAGGATGTTGGCGAACACCGCAACCCCGATGGCAATAACTCCGTATTGGCAGAGTGTTGTAATCGCAGTGCGTGTTCCCATGTTGATGCGAGTGTCACTTGAAAGTACCAGCTCAATCAGGCTTGAGAGGTTTTGTACGGCGCCGTAGGTCACGACAATCACGAGGCCGGCTTTAATGAGGCTGAGCAGAGTGGGAGATCCAAAGAATGGGATCTTGATATTGTTTGCTGCTTCAAAGATTGGCACCGATTGTGACCAAGCGAGGGCGATTAAGAACAGGGTTACCAGACTCACGAGTAGGCGGATTAAATCCCGGGCTTGATTACCTACGGAAGCGAGATCAATGACTTCCTCCTGATCTTCCATGAGGATCAAGCGGTCTCCAGCAGAGTCAGGGATAGGGTTAGCGTCCTCTTGTTCTTGCTTTAAGCGACGTTTTTCCAAGGCTTCCGCAAGTGCAAGCCGCCGATATCGAATGGCGAACCAGCGAATAATTAAGCTGTAGGTAAGGACGCCGCCCGCTGAAATAGTAATCGCAGTCATCATGCCCATCCCCATCTGCAGCGCAGTGTAGGTATACCCGTAAATTGTTAAAACACTGATGGCGATCGGGCAGCTTAGCAAAATTGGAAACCAGACATACCTTAAGCGACATATCATCCGTAACGGATGGTCGCGGATTACATCGGCAAGAATGCCATCTGAGAATCGAAACAATCGATAGAACGCAAGGAACATGCACAGGCTGGCGAGCAGCAACATGATCCGTCCGAGGCCGCCAAAATGAACGGCCGCATCTCCGTGGACGGTGATGGAAGTGATCAGGATCGCGGGAATAAATACGAGAGTGAATGAGCGAATGACACGTCTTGTTAAGGCAAGTGAGCGGGCATCCCAATGGAAGTGTGTATCTCCCAGGCCATCTTTCCGACAGGCATTGTAAATGAGTTGTAAGGAAAGGATGACGAACGCACTTAATTTTAGACCGTGTGCCAACCCGTCCAACCACCCATCACTGTTTTCTATTTGAGAGAAAGCGACCCCAAGTCCCGCGCAGAGAAATGCCCCCGGTAGCGACATCAGGACAGTCAAGAGCAGAGCTTGCCAGGTGTAGTAATACTGATCTGTCGATATTTTTTTTACATGGGTTTTGATTTTTAAAAGCAATGAAATGAACTTAAATCGAAGTAAAGCCAAAGAGAGAAACAGAGTTAAAAAAATGGTGCTGGCGATGGGGGAGCGTCGGAGAGTGAGAGACAAGCCATCGATAAAGTCAAACCCATGTTTTGGATCTGCAACCCATTGAATTCCATCTTTTAAGGCTAGAGCAGAATCCAAGTCAAAAGAATTAGATGTCCTCATCCAGAGTAATGATTCTTTGATCGATCTATCGATCTCATCAGTTTTTTCAAAAAACTCTTGCTTCTTGGCTTTGAGTTTCGCGAGGTCGCCTGTCAGATTTTGATATTGGTCTTTTAAGTCGGTAAGGTATTTGTCTCGGTAGTCTAAAAGTTGTTGAATGTCAGAGGAGTCCGTGTCTTTGTATTGATCTACCAGATCTTTCTGCTGTCGAATTTGAAATAAATTCTCACGTTCTTTCGCGAACGTATCATCGACACTTGGCAATGCGTCCGGTTGCTTCTGCTCAATCTCAAGAAAACCGCTGTGGATTTCCGTTTGAAGGTAAAACAGACTTTTAGCCATTGCCTGACCACCGCTTCCGAATTTTAGTTCGGCGGCAAAACTGTTGTATTCGGATGTGATCTTTTTCAGTTTTTGAACAATTGCGTTATAGAAATCGTCAATTTGGTTTCGCTGGTTGACAGAGGCTTCGTATTCCTTGATCAGTTCTTCGAGATTAGAAGTAGCCTCAGCGAGGTCGGGGTTGTTTGGGAAGTTGAATTTTCTAATGTTTGATAATGTTTTTTGAGCTTCGCTTTGGTTGAGCTTGCTCTGCTCAATTTTGAGGTTTTTCAATTCTTCAGATTTAATTTCCCAATCCTGATTCTGGTAGTTCAGTTCGGCTTCGAATCTGGCAAGATTAACGTCTATGCTCTTTTGTTCTGCTTTGAGCATTTGGTCTTCGGCTTCTAACGCATATTTTTCTGACAAAAGCTCCTGATTCTGAGCGGTTTGTTTTGCCGAGTCATTGGCTGCCGGTTGATCGAAAAATTCTTTCAACTGACTTAGACGCATTTGAATTTCACGAGTGCGCGTGCCAATTTCAATTGGTCTCGTATTGCTTTGGCTTATTTCATTGGCCAGGAAGGATCTTCTTTCTGTTAAGGCTTCCAATTCATCGCTTTTGGTGTCAATGATTTTTTGAAGATTACTAGTGTCTTCAGGTAATGCAATTGGCGTGTCTGTCTTCTTTTTCGATTCAAGCAGTTCTAGTTTTGCTAACCACTTTTTTGTTTCATCTGGCGAGTCGTCTACCTCGGCGTTGTAGGTTTCGGTTTGAGCTTTGCTTTGTTCAGCATTCTGAAGAAATTGAATTGCTGCCTTGTAGTGATTGATAAGTACCAGCTTATCTTTTTCGTCGATTGTGCTGTCAGCGCTGAGTGCATCCAATTTGGATCGGAGAAATTCAATTTGGGGTGGCGGTTTATCTTGTGGGAGTGACTGGCTAAACAGGGGCTCAAGAGTCACAAGACCAATGAAAATGCAGATCAGGATGGATGTCAGAATTTTCATAAATGACGCACGCTTTATCAAAGATTGATGAATTTTCGGTTTTTATGATAATGCTACACGAAGGTAGTTGGCTAGGTGTCAGTGTTGAATTAGCTCTAGCGACTCAGTCCAACTCGCCGGCGGGCGAGTAGGCAGGCTGTTCCCGCGACCTCAAAATCTGAACAGTTCCGAGGGCGTGTGTCGTAGTGTCCACAGCGATATGGATGGGTGTCATCACCGTCTCCATGCAGTGCAATGCAAACCCCATTTGGACGAGGTACACAAAATTCTCCACTGTCTCGTAATTGGATGAGTTCCGGGTGTAAGTTAATGAAGGGGTCTTCTGCAGAGACTGTCAAAAGATCAAACCCTTGACGGCAGCATGCACCACAGGAACCGCAGTCTGCTAATGTGAATCGCTTTTCCCAGCGCTCGCAAGCTTGCTCGGTAGGAGAAACGGTGGGGAGGTTGTTTTCATCTAGATTGTGTTGGCGACAGCTAAGGGATGGTGTTGCCGACGCATCCAGTTCTCTGGGAACTGCCTTTGGAACTGCCCAAGCGCACATCCCGCATTGAAGACCTTCAGAGTCGGCTAGTAACGAGCCGAGTCGATGGCGGGCGTGCGTCACATTCCATAGGGAGGATCCGTCAGATACGTTTCGAACAACATCGGCGATTGTCGCGGTAGCCTGCAAAGCTCGTGTTAACACGGAATCAAATGGTGATAGTCGAGCCAAGTGGGCAGCGGACTGCGCTATCGCAATAGCTGGGTCGTCGCCGTCTTTGAGTGGGTCTGGTGGTAATGCATCCCAGTAAGGTCGCCAATCGGTAGTCACGGCCATGAAATCGCGCAGGCCGTAGGGAGTCGAGAGTGCTGCTTGGACGCGATGGGTGGCATATTCAAGTGTCAAGTCGCGATCGTCTAAATTGCTTAAGCCCCAATCTGCCAAATGCAGACCGCGACGTCCAGCAACCAGCCAGTGACACAGTTCGTGGAAAATCATTTGAGCTAAACAGTCATCAGCGTCGAAATAGGACGCTTCGGCGATCGTGAGTGTGCCCTTTCCATCGTAGGTTGCGAACGCGTCTGGTGAACGCACAATTTCTATTCCTAGGTCTCTTGCAGCCTGAATCCAGATCATGTCGATCGGGTCTTCGTAGTGATGAGCAATGGAGCGGTCAAACATAAACTGCCTTGTCAAATTTTCAATTTTTAAACGCACAAGAATGTATTTATCGCACTTTTATGTTGTCTGGGATAGTCAAGAAAAGCACACACCTTTGTTGATGTGTTCGCGTTCGGTGCCAAGAATTCGAGAATGTCGATCTGAGCAATGCCGCTGATGTTTACGATTCTCACACACTTCAATTGCCCTGCGTTACGCAGTCGACAGGTGCTGGGGCGCGGGGAGCGCCAGCAAGTTAACGAAGGTGAACGTTGCGATAAGATCGCCCACCGTCTGTCGTTTTAAAAATGCCTTCGTTGTTGCAAAGAAAGAGTATTTCTTGATCATGGATATCAGGAAGGATACAAGAGATGCCTCTGTTCAAACGTCCCCCTTTATTTCCATTGATTTTCTCGGTTGTTGGGGACAGTGCCGTCCAGTTACGACTGCGTTGATTGGTGAAGTAGACCGGGTTTTGCTCGGAACTTGAAAACGGTGCAGCACAGGTTAGTTTGCTCCATTTGTCAAACGGTCGGGCGTTGATGGCAGTAAACAACCTGTCATTAGGAGTGCCCAGTTTACGTTTGGCGTACATCGCACCGTGGACCCAGGTGTAGTAAATGCCTCGTGTCGTGGCGAAGTTCACGAAGTTTTTTTCGGTGTCGAAAACCATGTTGGTGACACCAAAATCTTTGATCTCACATACTTTTGAAAGTTTGACCGTAGTGTCGTTGGCCGGAATGGAGCACCAGTAAATCCGCCCCGGTGCTTCGGTGGCTGTTGCCGGTTTTCCGAGACCTAATGTGCTGAATTCGCTGTCGTCAAATGTTCCCACGACCAGTGTAAGAGTCTTCGTACGTTGATCCGTTGCAGGGCTAAATGCCATGCTTGTAATTCGTTCACCATTCAGGCCAATGTTTGCCCACGTCTGCCCCGCATCCCTGCTGAGGAAAAGGCCTTTGGTTTCTCCGCCGGCGATCACGAGATTGGGGTCTTGGGGGCAGAATAAAATGACTTCGCCAAACAATGTGGTTGGGCCGCGACCATCAAAATCAATTTTGTCCGTTATAAGTTCCCAGTGGTTTCCTGCATCCTCGCTCCGCCAAAGACCGCTTATCAGATTGCCGTTAACAACCCTTCCTCCACCGCGAAGAACAATCGAGCTGTTTTCGGGGTGCACCGCAACCGAACGAACCGCCATTTCAGCGCGGGTTGATAGCCCGTTATTAAGAGGGAGCCAAGTCTCTCCGTGGTCATTTGATTTTAACAATCCTTTTCCAATGCTTCGGGCAAAAAGTGTTTTTGTGTTTTTGGGCGACTGTATCAAGGCAGTGATGCGATCCTCGATCCGCAGGTCACTTTTTTGGGGCAGTTCACGCAATTCTTGGGGGACTGTAAACTCTAATTTGAGCTCATCGATTTCCCCCTGAAATAGGCTGCGACTTTTGTTCGGCCCGGATCGGAAACAGATCCCAGCGTAGACTTCTTTGGGGGAGTGGCTTGTAAACCGCTCATCAGCAAGCTGCCACGTGCTTCCATCCGCGGATGTATAAGACTGAAAACGAGCTCCGCGGCGAACGAGTCTTAGCCAGCGGTGGTCTCCTTCGAATGACGCGATACTTTTGTTAGTGCCAGCGAGGTCGGGGAAATCTTTTGCTCCTTTCATCTTTCCCTCGGCCGTTAGAAAGAGGCTAATCTCAGGGTTGTAGGGGCCTTTGTCCGTGATGCGAACTTTGGGGTTGGAGTGCTTGGAGAAAATTGAGAGACCTAGCCAATTGGATTTCCAGAGGCCATTCTCAGTAGAAGTCAGAGGCATGTTGGCGATCCGGGCAGAAAGTGTGAAATCGCCTTCGATTGTTTGGTGCACAAATCCAAACCCTTCCCCCATAAAAGATGCACTACTTGCATCGCTGCGAACGGCTAAAGGAAATCCACCTTTTAGCATGCTTGTGAACTGCCATGGTGCGACCGTTTGATTTTTTGCATTGAGAACCAGTTCGTTGGTCGAGTCGATAGAATGCCCATCGCCAAACCAGACGCGTGCCCAAATTTGATTTCGACCCTCGGGGATAAGGGCTTTGATGTCAAATTTACCCTCTTCGTTCATATCCGTTGGGAACCTGGTTGTCAGCAGCACCTTCCCAGCAAATAGTTGCAGTTTCTTGATTGGTTGTACAAGGTTTTGGATTTTGACTTGGAGGCTGGCTAGATTGTCCTGCAAGATGCTATTGGAAACTTGCTCGTTGAGGGCCAGAGAGGCGATTGGGATCTTGGCATTTAGACCGCACGCGAAATCTTTCCGCGTCAGCTTGCGGAGTTCAAAGTTTGGCCCCTCCCAGCGAAGGTCGATCTTGGCAGTTGTCGATTGTTTGCTAAATCCATCGTTGGCTCCTTTGAAATATTCCAATTTGAAAGGACGCAGGCCTTCGCGTAACGCAACTGAATAGCGTTTCGGGGATGTGCTGTGAATTCCATCGTTGTCGGCAATCAGTTTTTCATCGATAGAGAGACGACTACCGTCACTGGTTCCAGCAGAAATTACATAAAGACCATCTTTGGGAACGCGAAGGTATCCTTCAAAGTTAACGGCATAGTCAGTTAGCCGATCCTCTTTGATAGTGTCGTCGAGGTCTTTGACATAGCCTCGTTTCACCGGTTGAACAGTGGAGCAGTCCGGGAGCGTGGTCCAGGTTTTACCACTTAAATTTTCATAGTAAGTATATTTCAAACCCGTTTGGATCTTGGTTGGGCTGGAAGTGGCTGCGGGAATCAGGATGTTTTTGACAGGAAAAACTAATTCGATTTGTTGATCAAAAATATCCTTGATTGTTAGCCTTACCGACTTTGCGGGCGAAGTTGTATCGAGACGCTTGTTATTAACATGGGGAGCCGCATCCTCCCAGAAGGCAATCAAGTCGCCGCGGGCCTCACTATCGGTAAAGGCTTCGATTTTATATCCGAGTTGTGGTGAGGCACTGTTGGGTATTTCCCATCTCACGTTGATCTGGTTGCCCGACGCATTTGCTTCGGCTTGATCGATCCCCGGTTTATCTAAAATTGGCGAGTCAGGCTGTTCGGTGCGGAAGAAAGTTGGCTCTTTTTTCCAGGTGTCGCGACTGTCCGGTCCTGAACGATCGAATCTGACGACCGAGTTGTTTTCGATGAGTTTAAACTTCGTCGCATCATTAGCACTGAGAGGTGAATCGTGCCATTTTCCATTGAGGCGGCAATAGCCTAGTCGGCGTTCGAAAGCGCGTGGAGTTGTTTCAGGTGCCAACGCTTCCACGAATCCACTGTTGGCCTGGAATCCCGTAACTGCTTGAGGAATACTCAGCACGCTATGGGTGTACCACTTGTTGTGTTCAACGTCCTTTATCCACCAACCGACATTGGTTTTATCTTTGGCACCGCGAGTCGGTGGGAAGGTGCGTTTAACCATGCGATACCATGAATTGGGACGCTGGAAGCTGGGTGAACCATTCGCACCCCCTTTGCTTCCTTCCGCGCCAAAACCTTTCCCGTAGAACTCAGGTCCTTCATAAACGGTTTCGGTTGGGCACCAATAGGACGTGAACATTCCAGGGGTTTTGTCGGGGCCATGAACCGCCACGCCGCCGTAAAGTGAAGAGTATTTGGGATAAAAACTCATATACCAGAAGCAATAATAAGTTCCCGCATCCCACTCTGGCCAACGCAAGTCGTGCATGACAATGTCAGACCCGGGTTTGATGTTGGCCTGCCAGTTGGTGGCATCGGCTGGGAACACTGAAAAAAGAACGGCGATCAGGATCATGCCAGTCAATGTCAAGTTTCGGAGGAAATCTGGACGATCTAATTGACTCATCGTTCGCTTCCTTTTGAGTTCTGAATTCGATGGGGAGCAAATGCCAATTTGCTCTGAGCGATAATTGAGTTTCTTCGAGAAAAGTTGGTGGCGTCACCGTGTTGTTTTTCAGCGATATTTGAAGAATTGACCGCACTAAAAGTTACTTCGCCGGTTGGGGGTTTACCTCTGAGTTTTTTTCTGCGAGCGCCATTAAAGCGAAGGCGGTTGCAGCACGGCTGATGTAGTGTTTGCGATCGCGTCTTGGAGAACGTGTATACCAGTCGCCAGCTTCGCGCTGATGTTTTTTTAACCAAAGAAGGCCTTCGTCAGTAATGGATTTTTGAGTGGCCAGCCCAGTTTTGAGGAGAACGTAGGTCACGAACGCAGTCGGATAAGCCTCACTTGTAGTGGTCTGCCCTTCCCCGCCATTCCGTTTCCAGGAAGGGCCGGCAAGCGAGGCCATTGACCAGCCACCATCAACAGCTTGCGCCTTTTGCAATTCTTGGCACCATTGGGTTTTGTCTACTTCGCGAACGAGGTTTGGCCAAGATTTAGCAGCCCAGAGCCGCATGGTTTTATCATGAAGGCTTTGAGGGGGATTGTCGGTTAGGTAGCTGAGCAGTCGTTGAGCAGCAGCTTGGTCTTGCGATTTGAGATCGGTAATCTCTGCTAACTCTCCCAGAGCAACCAACATTAATGTCGGTCCAAATTCAGCATCCGACTCATACGGTGGCCAGTTGCACTGCAGCCAATCTTCCCAGCTCCCGCTTTCGTTCATTAATTCCCATGCATTATCAAGTCCTTTTCGCGTAGTTGGATGTACTTGTTGTCCACTCCGGGCATCGCTCATGGCTAGAAACGCTGCCGTTGCGACCATGCCTTCAACGCTCCCATGCCGGTTGTGAGGCTTTTCATCTCCATCGATATATTTCGTTAAATATTGCTGAGCGAAGGCGCGTCCGTCGATGACTTCCGTGGAGCGTGGATCGATGACCGGTTGGGCAGCAAGGCCCCACCCATTTGTATGGCAGCTGATGCAGTTTAGTTTTTCTCGCCAGGACTGTTTTGCTTCCACTAGGGAGGCAACTCCATCGGCGAATGAGAAATCAGCCAGTGCGCGATGATCATTCTCTAAGGAATCCTTTACTGGATTTTTTGAAGAGCTTCGTTCCCGGTATTGTGCAATGTCGATCTCTTGCCCTGCGGTGCAACTGGGCAAGTTTATTAAAACTACGAGCAGTAAAGAGAGAATGCGTAACCGAGCAATCATATCGCCAGTGTGACCTCAAAACTGTTTTGAAAATTTTTCTATCGCTGCCATTCTACAAACTCGCGAGCGGGTAGGGCAAACATTTCTGGCATAATTCATAACTCAAGGGTGCATGCTGGTCTTGTTTTTACACGAATTATTATCTCCTCTGTATTCACTTGTTGATTATCACAGTCACATCGATGCCCCTGGAAATTGAAATTGGTTACGGGTGCTTAGATAGCCATTGGATGGATTAGCGTGCGGCGAACTGTGTTTGCAACGAAACTACGTGCAGCAGGGGACAGTCAGTTTCAGACAATCGACAAGCGAGGGTGATCACCTTTGTCGGGTGATGGTGGATGGCTTGGTTCGAACCGCATCGACTTTTTATTGATGTCTCTCTGGCAATTGGATGCCAGTTTCGGCGAATCGATAGGCTGCTGACTAAATAATCAAACGAATGATTTGTAGGTTGGGTTTGAGATGACTGTTTTTCATCTTTTGTTAATTTTCTGAGAAGGGGCTTGCAGCAAGAAAACTCCGCAGCTAATCTTTTCTCAGTCGATCGCTTCTGCAAATGGGAAGCGGCTCGATAATTTTAGATTATCGCATTCGCAGCAAGCCAAGATGGTCAGCCGGAATTTTTCCGCACTCTGATGCCAGCCACGCAAAGATAGTCCACTGAGTAATCAGTGTTGAAAGTCGTGGTCTTGGAGCCCTTTTGATGATTGTTTCTGTTTGCGTATCCGCGCGCCCGTTGATGTATCGGACGGCACCCGCCGACTTATTCGGAAGGGTAATTTTACGTGCAATTAACATTGCCGTTTCGGGTGTTTGTTCTCGAGGTTTTGCAGTCACGACGGGATCCTATTTCTGCGCAAGTTCTGCACTCGATGATACCTGTATTCGAAACGCGAATTCCATTCGAGTTGTCGAAGCGTTCGCGATTTTGAGACCCGAGAGAACAAACTGTTGAGTTAAAGGCTCAGGCGTTTGCTTGAGCCGAATTTTTCTTAGACGAGCCTCGCAGCAAGCCAATCGGTAAAAATGCCGAGCCATGCCAGCCACGTACGGTACTCACCCCATCGGATTGATTTCAGTCGTTATTTGATTGAATTCAATTTTTAGTCTTACGTGGCGTCGACGAATTTAATGTCGACCTTTTTGGAGAAACTTATGTCAAGTTGTCGATTTAAAATTAGATCAGGATTTACCCTGGTTGAATTGCTCGTAGTGATTGCAATCGTTGGTATTCTCATTGGAATGCTATTGCCAGCGGTTCAAATGGTTCGGGAGGCTGCCCGCCGAACCAGTTGTCTTAACAATATGCGGCAAGTTGCACTTTCAACTCACAACTTTGAAAGTGCTTTTCGAGCGTTCCCTTATGCAACACGCGATCGTCTTGTTGGAGACGACAGCGATACCTGGGCGACCGGCTATATGCAGATCATGCCGTTTGTGGAACGGGATGATATTGCCAGTCGCTGGGATCCACAGGAACGCCGAGACAGTACGAACGATAATGATGGTGATGGGTTCACCAACGCAATGTTGACGCAGATGGAAGTCCCGACCTTTCTCTGCCCAGCGATGAACCCTCCTTCGGGCCCATTGAGAGAGAATCGCGCTCCCTGTAGTTACTTGTTCTCTGCTGGGACGCAAGACGTCGCCTTGTTGCACTACGCCCGATACTATGGCATTGCCGAGCCTCAATATGATGGAGCGATCGTTCCAACTCGCACCGATCTCAATGATACCGCCAGTGCGAATTATAAAGCGGAAACGGGGATGCGGAGTATTTCTGATGGAACGTCCAATACGTTTTTTCTCGGAGAAACGGATTTTATGCCAAGAGGAGTTCCGTCAACTGAATATGGCGGTGTTTGGGCATTTGGCTACATCGGATATTCGTGGGGAACGACGCATCACCCCTTCAACAAGCACGACAATCAGTCGCCGGTCTACGGTGCTTTCCGAAGCGAACACCCTGGCGGGGCAAATTTCGCCATGTGTGATGGCTCGGTTCGTTTTACTGCGGGATCCATTGATCGAGTTTTGTACGACGGACTAGCAACACGCGCCGGCGAAGAGGTCGTTGAGCAACGGTAAGCATTTGGCAATGGAAGTCAGACGCGTGCATGTGACGCGTTTGATTTTCTTCAACTTGAAAGTGAAGGAAATGAAACGAATTTTAATCGTCGTACTGTTTTGTGTGTTTGCGGGTTGCAGCGGTGCCCCCGAATCCCCTTTGGCCTCGACGGACGGTCCAATTTCGGTCGAAGCCTGGAAGCAATTTGAGGTCGTCGATAAATATGCCCCGGAAACATTAGACCGTTTGAGACTAAATAATTCCAAACTTCGAAATGAACGGAACTGGAATCGGTTCATGCGTGATGTTGTTGTGCCTGAGCGACGCAAGGACATTCCGACAACCTACTGAGTCTGGTTGGGTAAGTTTTGAAATTATAAATACGTTAAATAAAAACCTTGGTAATTGAGAGATAATTAAATGAGACTGCAACAAGCTTATCTGAAAGTGACTTTGTTGATCACTTTATTCGTGCTTTGCTTTTCCGTAAAAGCTAAAGCTCATTTCGTCTGGGTTTACAAAGAAGACGGCAAAATTAAGGTCGTGTTTGGTGAGGACCTTGAACCCGATCAAGTTCAATTTTTGAGTGGCCTTTCGGACTTGAAAGCATTTGCGCTTCGCGATGATTCATTCGAGATTTTTGAATTGCAAAAGCAGGTCGAAGGTGACGACGGTTGGTTGGAAGCCCCTGCTGCTAATTTCGGGTCAGTAGTTGAAGTGGCCTGCCCCTACGGTGTTTTTGGGCGTGGGGATAAGGCAATGTTCTTAAACTATAGCGCAAAATATGTGGTGTTGCCTACCAGCGGTATTGAGCTGAACGATGGCAAGCCCTCGCCAAATTTGGCACTTGATCTTGTTCCAAAATTGGAAGGTGGAAATCTCTCCATCGTTGCCCACTTCCAAGGCCGACCTGCCCGTGGTGCCGAGGTTTCCGTGGATAGTGTGGATGCTAAATTCGCGATGCAAACAGCGGGCGAAACGGGAGAAGTTGTATTGAGTCCTACGGGGCGTTACGTGATTCGTGCAAAGTATACGGTAGCAGAGCCAGGCGAATTCGAAGGTAAAAAATTCTCAGAGCGTCGCTACTATTGCACGATGGTCCTTGATACAGCCGGGGAGGGATCAGCAGCAATCGACGAACCTGCAAGTAATAAAGTTACTGAAGCTTCCAAGCCAGCAACGTTAACGATTCAAAAGATTGAATCACGGATTCCTGAGTTCCCCAAGGGAATGACGAGTTTTGGAGCGACTGCTTTAAATGACAGCATCTACGTCATGGGTGGCAAATCAGGCCGGGCTCATTCCTATGCGAAGTCCTATCAAAATCGAAATGTGTATCGACTCAACCTAAATAACGCTGACGCTCATTGGGAAATCGTTGGCGATAATTTGGGACTGCAAGGACTCGCCATCGTAGGTCGTGGAAAGACGATCTATCGCATTGGCGGTCTCGAGGCACGTAATGATGAAGGAGACGATCATGATCTCCATTCCATGGGTCAAGTGCTCGCATTCAATCCTGTAGAGAAGTCGTGGGCGGAACTGCCCGTGTTGCCAGAGGGACGTTCTTCTTTTGACGCTTGCATCGTCGGAAGTAATATTTTCGTAGTTGGAGGATGGACAATGGCTGGTGACACAGAATCGGTTTGGGCCAGTGATATTCTCAAATTTGATTTAAGCGATGCTGGATCGAAATGGGAGAGCATTAAGGCTCCCTTCAAAACGCGAGCACTTGCCGTGAGAAGTCACCGGGGAAAACTGGCCGTGATTGGTGGGATTCAGGAATCTGCTGGACCCACCAATGATGTTCATTTCTTTGATTTGGAAACGGAGGAATGGACGGTTGGCCCCGAGGTTCCAGCAGATGGGGATTTAGGAGCTTTTGGATGCTCAGCAGTTTCGATTGGTGGAGATCTGTTAGTTAGTACTTATGACGGTGGAATATTCCATCTAGCTAAGGCGTTCGATAGCCAAAGTAAGCATGGTGATAGCAAGCAGGAATGGCACAAGATCCACCAACTTGAATGCGGCCGTTTCTTTCACCAGATGGTGCCAATTGGCGAATCAAAATTCGCCCTGCTTGGAGGTTCGCATATGGAGCATGGAAGCCATTTGGAGGTGGAGGTTTTTCAAATCGTCAAAGGCACGCTCGAAAAGGTTGCCAACCAAAAAGGAGGCGAACATGATGCCATCAAAAGTAACTGAAAAAGCTTGGATCGAGAGGATCAGATCGGCCTATGTTTCTGGCAACTATCCATTGGCGACCAAACTGATGGAGCAAGCGCTCATTGAAACTAGATCGGCTGCGTCGTTACTTGAGATTGCAGGGATGATGGCGTATGAACGCGGTCAGTATCAAGAGGCGATCCGGTTAATTGAGGCAGCCATGTTTGAGGTTTGCCTTTCGATTTCCGGCCAGCTGACTCTGGCGAATGCTTGTCTCAAAGTAGGCAACGTTGCGACGGCAGAGACGACGTTGTCCTTCTTGGTTGAGTGCGTTGATCGAGTTCCTTGTGCCATGCTGTTAGATCTCACTCACAATCTCGTTGAAATCGGTCGCGATGATCTCGCCATCGAGGTTTGCCGGGCCGCACTGTCTCGGCATCCTGGTGACGACAACGCTGCATTTGGAGTTGGGTTTTATATATATCGCAGTGGTGGTTCGCTGGAATGGGCTCAAATGTATATGAGCCGAGCGGTCGAACTTAACCCACTTTGCTCGATGTATCGAGTCAATCTTGCAATCGTACACGCAGAGCTTGGGCAGTGGGCGGAAGCCTATTTTCAAACAACGCAGGTTCAAGTCTCAGAAGTTCGAAATCTGTCATGTGGTTGTTTGGTTGAACGGGTGAAAGACATTTACCTTCATTTTGAAGACTATGAGCGACTCGCAGAGTTGGGAGCTCAAAATGGTTGAAAAATTTAAAGACGAACTGTCGATGGCGTTCTCACCGTGCATTATTACTGAATCGCCCGTCTGGATCGGTAAACCCGTTCGGTTTTCGACTCGGGTATCACGAAAGGTCTTTATCAAGGCATCACACATCCTCCCTTATCGAATGTCCTGGTCCAACATGTCTTTGATTGTGGTTAGCGGCAAAGGAAGGATTGTGATTGGGGAGGACGTTAGGGAACTCTCGGTCAGTGAAGCCTTGCAAATTCCTCCTCATTGTGAACATCAGGTCGAGGCGGAAACTGATTTGCGGATGGTCGTTACTTTCGACGCGTCTAGCCATGACACGTCAGATCCTTATTTGCTCAGAGTGAAACTTGCTCAGAGTGAAACAAGAAAGAAAACAGGCAGGTGATAAATTAGATATGGAATCAAATCCCAAAGTCGCCGGGCATACCGCGCTCGATATCCTCGTTGGATCTAGCGTTTCCCCCAAAGATAGCACTGTTACAAAGCAACGGGGCGGAATTTCCAGTGTTGATAAGCCCCGCAAGCGTCGAAAGAAAAAGCTCAGCTCGAGAGTAAATATGTGGATTCGGCGAATCCATTTGTTTTCTGGTTTGTTTATGCTTCCCTGGGTTCTGCTGTACGGTTTCACAGCTTTGCTGTTTAATCACCCGACTTATTTGTCGGACTCAAGAACGCAGATCGAGCATTTTTCCTTATCGGGGAATCGAGCTGAGGAAATGCCAATGGCCAACGCAATGGCCAGTGATGCGGTTGCTGCCGCATTGAGCAAATTAGAGGCAGAGGAGAGTTCGCAGACCATTAAAAAAGCTGAGTCACCGAACGCAATTTTTACCCGTCAGGTTTCGGGATCGGTTGAAAATGATGAGCGAACAATCAGTGTTGTTTTAAATTTGAACAATGGCAAAGGTTACCTGCGAAATCGTACCAAAGAGCAAGACGACGATAAGGAAAAAAGTGAAATTGAATCTGCTTCTCTGCCGTTAGAAAATGGGTTGGAGTTAACGCTTCCGCAGGATCCTGTTTCAGCTTTTAAGAAAAGTGTTAACGACGTTCTCGTTTCGCATGAAATGGCTTCGGATGGTCTTCGCCTCCGTTCGATGCCGAATGTCGAATTCGATGCGATTGTCGATGGTCAGAGAATGCGGATGCGACTATCTCAAAATCGAGAACGGCAGCGGGGAGGAGGTTCTGCAGTACGCGATGATTCGTCTGGTGATTTGGATAGCAAGAGCGAGGATCCTGCTTACCAAGGACGGCTCTCAATTGTCGGCCAATCCCCACGTGATCTGAGTGCTCGAAGCTTCCTGCTGCGATTGCATATGGCCCATGGTTACGGCGTACAAACCAACTCTCGTTGGTTCTGGGCGGTCGCCGTAGACCTGATGTTTGCATCGATGTGTTTTTGGGGGCTGTCTGGAGTAGTGATGTGGTGGCAAATCAAACGAACGAGAACCTTGGGTTTTGTATTGCTGTTTGCCAGTGCTATCGTAGCGACCTGGTTGGCGATCGGAATGCACTGGCAGCTCGTTAACGGATGAGCGTTTGGTGAATTCAGCGCACAAAAAAAACCGAGGCCGTTTACGACCTCGGTTTTTTCAATTTTAAAAAGCACACCCGGGAGGATTCGAACCTCCAACCCTCGGTTCCGAAGACCGATGCTCTATCCAATTGAGCCACGGGTGCATCCACAATAGTCTGCGGTAGAACCGGACTAAGTGACAGGCCGAAATTCTACCATCGCGAAGATTTATCACAACGCCAAATGGCGAATCTGTTCCACGGATTCTCGTGTTTTTTGATTCTTTACCAACCGGATTTTATTTATTTTTTAAATCAGTAGGTTGGATTTTTGAAAAGTCTGTGCAAGTCTTTTCATTGATCTTGTGACCGGACTATGTTGATTAAGTCGGGAAATTCCGTAACAACATCCGGACAATCGTCAATTTCTTCCCTATTGCCGCCGATTAACGGTGTGGAAGTCAAAATGACGAAATTTATAAGGTAATCTTACTTGTATCGGTAGCTAGGGCTTCATGTGTGATACAATTGGGCAAGCGTGCCTCTTGTCTTTTTGGGTACGTCAACTTGCGAAACGTTATTGTTCAGGACAATTTGCGAATGCCAACGATCACTCTAAGGGTACTAGACGGCTCAGACCGCGGTAAGGTTTTCGAATCTATTGCAGCGCCCGTTACGATTGGTCGTGAAGAAGGAAATACAATCCAGCTTAATGACGAGCGGATTTCCAGGTTTCATCTTAAAATCCAACAAGATCATGAAGATCTCGTGCTTACGGATCTGGAGAGCACTAATGGATCGAAAGTTAATAACGAAGAAGTCCAGTTGCGTATCCTGCGGCATGGCGATCTGATCACCCTCGGAAGAAGTACTCTGATCTTTGGAAGTCGGGTTGAAATAAATGATCGGCTCGACCGAGGCGATGCTGACCGGAAAGTTGATTCAAAAGAAGCAGGCTCTCGGCCTTCAGGAGAGAATGTTGCGGTCAAGTCAGACCGGCAAGAGGATCCCAGTTGCCGCAAAGCATTACTTGCTCATACGCCTCCTAAACTTCCCGATCGACTTTCTCCCGGACAAGCGGCCCAGCTTTCAGAGGTCGTTGAATTTTTACACATGCACGTCCGACGAGTCGTCAGTGATGTCGAGCTGGATAAGCGGAAGAAGAATGTCGAACTGACGCGGGAACAGTGGCAGAAAATGATTGATGTTCAAGCGAGACTTTCCGAGTATCTCCGCCGCATCAGTAATCCTTAATCTTGCCACGGCTCGAGGGTGTGTTGCTGCTGTGCTACTAAAGAGGCAGAGGCCGTTAAGAACAAGCTAACCTCGATCTTCTTGATTCCTAAGTCCATTGAATCTGGGAACGTACAGATCTTTTGATGTGGGGTTTGAGAGCCTTTTCCTTGGTCACAAGCTCACAGAACCGTTCGCTTAATTTGTAGTCATCAAAGAGATGTTGCAAAGTTCTGGCCTTGGATTTCAGCTTTGGATCTCAAGGCCAGGGAGAATTGAATGCAGCCTGAAGTTGGGTTTATTTGTTTTGGTCTGCCCAATCTGTCAGCATTTTAAATTGAGCGGCAAAATCGTTTTCGTCTGTGCCCAGCGGGGATTTGAAGAAACTGGCAAGGAAGGTCAACAAACCAGTCTCGCCATTTCGATTGGCTTTTTCGGTAAATCGGAATAGGTCGAGGACCAAGGGAGCCGCCAAAATGGAATCGCAACCCTGCCAAGTGAATGTCATGATCATGGGGGTCCCAAGGAAACCTCGGAAGTGAATGTGATCCCAGGCGGTTTTCCAATCTCCAAGACTTTTGATGTATTCGATGCTGATATGTGTCTGCGGGTCGTAGCCCAGAATCTGCCCCAAGAGGCGATCCTTGCTGGTTACTTTTGTCTGTTTATTAATTGGATCGTCGAGAACCTGTCCATCCATGTTGCCAAAAATATTATGCCCAACCCAGCTCATTATTTCCAAATTTCGATTCGCAAAAGCGGGGGCAAGCACACTCTTCAGAAAAGTCTCGCCAGTTTTGCCATCGTGACCAATGTGGCAGGTTCCACGCGTTACCGCCAATTCGTCGATTGCTTTTGGGCAACTTCCCAACGAAGGCGTGAAATTGATGAAAGGCCAGCCTTTGTCTAGCGCCGCAATGGCGTAAAGCGAACTCGCGGGCAACTCGCAATTGGAATCGGTGAGCGTGGGTTGAAGTGTATCCCAAGTATCTGGAATGGAATCCGGATCGACAGGAGGTTCCGTCGAGGCAAGATTCAAAACAATGACTTGGTCGAGTTCGTTGTTCTCCTTAAACTCGAGGAGATCACTTTGAATTTGATCGATTGCCGATTGGGCGGTTTCCGTTTGGTTGACAAATTCCGCTGTCGCCAATTTCGTAATTGTCTCTCCAACATTGAACAGCACGCCCGGTCGAACATTCTTATCAAACTCTGCCAGTTCAGCTTCGCATTGGATCACAAGTTCACGGCTGATTGCTGGCGTGGTTCCAGAAAGTAAAAATGCTTCGGTGCGGCTGTCTGTTTTTCGAATCTCGTGCCCACCCATCACGATTTGATTCCAATCGATCAGGTCCAGATCAGAGAATTGCTCGAGTTGACTTACCAATCCACAGTCATCAACAAGTTTTAATTTGAGTGCAGCAAGGCCGACGACAACAGTAGTGGAAACGCCTCCGTGGGCTCCGATTAGCCATAGTCCAACACGTTTTGACATAGAATTTCTGAAACTGGGAATCAAGGAAGTTCGTTAAAAGTAAAGCCACCGTTAGGGCGGGTCTCAGACACCGTTTTCTGAGCTATGGATTATTACTAGCCAATCACCTCGCTGCAACGGCGTCGCAATGGGGATAGAGAAATCTGAACGAGTCGAGCGTGCGTTTTGGCACTGTGGATGAGTAGTAGCGATTGCATGGTCGTCCACAGGTAAATCCTCTGAAGTAAAGTTTGGGGTCTTTCGGACGCGTCCAACCGTGTTAAATTGTTGGTCGATAGTTGGAAATTTAAAGAAGACAGAAGGCAAGTTGATGTTTGAATCTGCACCGCTAAACCCACCAGACTCCATTTTTGGGCTGATTGAACAATTTAAAAAGGATGAAAATCCGCTCAAGATTAATCTGTCTGTCGGAGTTTATCAGGACGAATCGGGGACAACCCCCGTCATGCAATGTGTTCGATTGGCCGAGGAGAAATTACTTGCTGGGCATGGAACCAAAAGTTATCTCCCCATCGATGGTGCTCCAGCATACAATCAAGCGATTGGGAAATTAATCCTCGGTGAGTCGCTATACGACTCGCCGTCGGTTCATTCGGTGTCGGCTCAAACGCCGGGCGGGACCGTTTCCTTGCGGTTGGCGGGAGAACTGCTTCGTCGTGTGTTCAATGTAAACACGGTTTGGATGAGCAATCCGACGTGGGCTAACCATCCAAAAATTTATGGCGCCGCCGGTTTAGAAGTAAAAAAATACGACTATCTCGATGAGCAGGGAACAGGGTTGGATTTTGATCGCATCCTGGAATCCCTCCGTCATGCTCAACCGAACGAGGCGGTCTTGCTGCATACGGTGTGTCACAATCCAACGGGAGTGGACCCGACAATTGAGCAGTGGAAAGTTCTGGGTGAATTCATCAAGGAACGCCAACTGTTTCCAATCTTTGATTTTGCCTACCAAGGGTTTGGCGAGAGTTTAGACGCGGATGCATTCCCAATCAGAAATTTCATTGAGAGTGGCGGTGAAGCTCTTGTTTGTAATTCGTTTTCGAAAAATTTTGGTTTGTATGCCGAACGCGTGGGCGGGATTTCAGCAATTTCACCAAACGCAGAAACTGCGGCAGCGATGCTGAGTCAAATTAAATTGACGATTCGAACGATGTACTCCAACCCTCCGTTGCACGGTGGCGCGATTGTCAATACGGTCCTGCATGATTCCGAATTGAGGAAACTCTGGACATCTGAGTTGACCGAAATTCGACAGCGAATTCTTGAGCTGCGTGAAAAATTTGTTGCCGCGATGCAGGCTCGGGTTCCCGAGAGAGACTTTGGATACATCAATCGACAACGCGGAATGTTCAGTTACTCAGGATTAACAGCGGCGCAGGTGGAGCGACTGAAAAGTGAGCACTCCATCTACATTCTGGGAAGCGGTAGGATTAACGTCGCGGGTATTAATAGCGAAAACCTAGACCGGTTGTGCGATGCAATTGCCTCGGTGGTTTAATCAATCCTAATTTCTAAACCCTTGATTTTAGGCGCTGGAATCGTAGCGGACGAGTTGACGCTTGTGTGCGCTGATTCCAAGAAAGCGTTAATAAGGGTATGCGGTAATCACCCGGTTTTCGCCAAGAACTAAGTTGAGTCTGTCGAGGGAGGGGTGGTTTTTGCGTGCTCCGGTCTCTCCTCCAAGGTAACCGATTCGCCGGTTCATATGAATGATGTATTCCGTTTTACCGTTTCCTTCAGGGATTGTTTTAACGCGATTCGAACCTGATTGAATCAATTCGTAAGCCTCGTCAATCAATCGGAAAACATCATCTCCTTGAGCGTCAAAGACGCCATGTGGCCCCGGGCGGTCTGGTTCGTCGCTGGCGTGTCGCATTACGTGTTTACTTCGATGTCCGCTTCTTCCGGAGGTGTAAACGAGCCCGGCTGGAGATAAGAGGTTTTCACCCCGTCCGTCGCGCAGGTAACGGCCTTCCAAAGTCGCAGTCGTGTTGTCGGGCGTCTGAGACGTCGTCGTAGAAAAAACACTAGGTTGCGGCGTGGCCCCCGTATCGGTGATTGACGTTGACTCGGCGTACCATTGATAGGCAATAATCAGAACGATGATTATTGCACTCAGTAATTTTTTTGCGGTGATTTTTGGGATGCGTGGTGGTGTGGAGGGGCGTTTGTTCATGCTCTCAGTGATCACTCATTCAGGTTAAAAGAATTTAACGTTGGGATTTTACGCTGGTTAAATTCTAATTTGCGACTGTAGAAAGGAAAGCAATAGATGTGGACAAAAAAACAGCCGAACTGAATCAGTACGGCTGTTGGTAGTTTTAACAGGGCGATGGGGATCGCATTTTTTACAGACTATCTAAAATTCGATGGGGTCGAACTGTGATTCGTATTCTGTTGCCGGGCAGATCGCATGGCGGATGCTCCTGGCTGAGACGTGCCATTGAGGAAATTATCGATCTGAGAGTCTTGGCGAAGCGTTTGGAACGCCTGGGCCATCTCAATGTTGAGCTTCTTTTCAAGAATGTTCTTTTGAAGTTCCTCCTTGACCGCGTCAAAATCAGAGACAACGGGTTCGGTGCGTCCGAGGCAGAGCATCGTCACCCAGTACTCGCCCATCTGGACAACTTTGGAAAGTTCATTCGCCTGCAGGTTGAATGCCTCTTTTTCCAAGTCGGGCTGACCACCGTGTTTTTGAATCGGAGGGACTGCACCAAAGTTGTTTTTTGAGGCTGGTTCGATTGAGTACTGATTGGCCAGTTTGCCAAAGTAATCGGGGGTGGGGTTGGCGCTGGCGAGGTTCCAGACTTTCAAGGCGGATCTGTGATCATTGCTAACGATCACGAGGACTTCCACGCGAGGGCCAAAGTTGGCTTCAAATCCTTTGTCCATATCCTCTTGTGTGACAGTGACTTTGTCTTGCACTAGTTTTTTCAATGCGACCGTTGGCCAGACTTGATCTTCGATATAAAGATCAACCTTGGAGAGGTCGTCGTTGGTCATGAGTTGAAGCCAGTCGTCAACGTTAACGCTGCCGTCTGGATTCAGGTGACCAAGTGATTCGGCTGCCCGCGTGATTTCTTCCGTGATGTCTGTTTTTTCGACACGCAGCGAAGCTGATTTTAATTGTTGAATTAGGATCATCCGGTTGATTTCGGTGTCAAGCATTTGCGATCCGTATCTGGTGATACAGTCTTCCGCAACATCCCGCTTGAAAATTTGCAGGCCGTTGACGATTGCGGCCACGCCCGGCATCTCTTTCGCAAGAACGTCGTCATTCATGACGTTGACGATTTTGGCGTTTTTCTGTTCCGTCGAAAACAAAACGCGAGCCGATTCAAGAAGCTTGTCGCTGGCAAGTTGTTTCTCGATTCTCTCGTGCTGAAATGCGGTTTCTGCAGGAGACAAGTCAGCTTCCGGGTAGAATCGCTCGCATCGTAAAATAACGAAATTGTTAGCGATTGCGAGAACACGGGAAACTTCATCGGGACTCAATGAGAATGCGAGTTTTTCAAATTCGGGAAGACCTGAATTCCGCCGGATAGGCTGCAGTAATCCCCCCATTGATTTACTATTGGAGTCCAGTGAAAACTGTTTTGCGAGGCGTTCGAAGTTTTCGGGAGCCGTTTGAAGTTGGGAATGGATTTGGTTAGCTTGCTGAAGCGAATCAACAACAATTTGGCGAACTTGAACCTTCGGGCCGAATTCGAACTCCATCCGTTCGCTGATTTCTTGATTCGTTACCTTCACGTTTTTTTCAGCCAACTTGCGAATGGCTAATTCGTGCCAGGTAATGTCGTTTTTAAGACGGTCGACGGTAATGTTACGACGACTGCAAATCATTTGTACGTATTTGTCACCTGACATGCCGAATTTTTTAGCTTTTTCAATCAGCTCATTGTTTACATCTCCCTCGGTAATCATCACTCCATTTTTTTTGCACATGTCGAGTACGAGGAGTTTTTTGATCCGGCTTGCAAGAACCTCTTCGCCAAAACGACGCATACATTCTTGAGAGATTTGGTGGCGGGTGATTGGGTGCCCGTTGACGACGGCAAGCGTTTCGATGTGTTTCTGTTTTGAGGCCGCTAATTGAGCGGGAGTGTTGGCATTGGTTTGTCCCAATGCCCGACCGCTGTCTGAGCCCGGTAAAACAACAAAGAACACTGCTAGGGTGCAGACTGCAATACAACTGATGCTGGCTTTTTTCGCCATCGCGGTTTCTCCATTAACCGATCTCGTTTCAATCCGGCTTGAACGATGAGTGTGCAAGCCGGGAATCCATTCGCGTGGAGTATAGGGCTGACTTTCCCAAGCGGTCAAGACAAATCGGAGACAGCATCGTGCTGGGAGAACGCCAGCGATTTCTTGGCTTGTCGAGGGGCGCCATTCATTGGGTCTGCTTGAGTTCGCCAACAGCTAGCAGTTCGGCTTGGAAGTCAAGCAAGGATAGTAACGTAGGCTGCCTGCCAACCGGCAATTCATAAAAAAGCGGCCCGGAAATGCGGAGCCGCTGAGAGAATTAAGTTGGTTTGAAATCGAAGAAGTTAATCTCGGGACTCGCAGGTAAGCGTTATTTGATGCCTCCCGCAATCACAACAGATTCGAGATGGGTGCTGTTTGAATTGGGAGAAGGGAGTGAACGGGCGATCGAAATTGGAGTGGCTGTTTGAGGGGAACGCTGAGACTTTAGAGTTGAGATTTTTTTGGGAAGTGCTTGGGGCGGATTCGCGGGTGCCGAGGGTTTAAATCGAGCAGGAGCGTTGATTTTATTTGGGACGGGCTGGAATGAATTTGCTGATTCACGAATCGTTTGTGAAGCGTTGGCAGCCTGTCGTTTTGAAGGGCGACGAGTCGGCGATGAAAATTTTGGATACTTGCTGAAACTCGAAACGGAGGAACGCGGGGCAGTCATTTGGCTTGGAGCAGGCTCGTTGGCTTGAATCCACAACGCAGAGTTGTGTTTCGTGTACGGATTGTAGTAGTCCGAGTTTGGGCCGGGGGTGGTGACGTGGTAGCCGTCGCTAATCCCGTAACCAACCCATCGCATGTACCGTTTTGTTTGCGTAAAACCCGTCGACGCCAGAACTGTAACGACCATCAATACCGGTAGAACTAAACCGAAGAGTTTTGATCGAAACATTTTTGCCCGCCTTGCTTTGAATTGGTATAGCGTTGTATTCGAGGGAAATACAGTTGCGCCTTCCAAATTTTTATCGCCTGACAATCGAGGTGGTCTTGATTGTATTGGCGTGCTCGTCGTTGGCGTTGGTAATAAGCGTCCGATCGTACCGAGAACAACGGTTTCAATTATGTTTACTTTCGTTCGTTTCAAGTAAACATGCCGGACGAGGGCAGTTGAAGTGATTCGGGCCGAGAAGCTAAGTTCACGGCCACGAGACAAGTAAAGCTTCGTGTGGTTCGCGAGCGAATTTCCGTTTTTCTTATTGTGAGTTCTTCAGAAATTTGTGTCACTGTTGAGACGCTTTATCACGTTGTCACGCCCGTTCGTTGTTTAATTGTGAACATGTCCGGGAGACTTGTGGGTTGCCACTTTAGAATTTGATTTTTGTTTTGGGTACAGTGCGAGCATAATGTCGTCTTTGGAGTTAAAGGTCTTGTCGGGGCCGGCGCTGCGAACGAGCCCTGAATCAGGCCCAGCATCAAATCGTAACGATTCTCCCCACGGGTCAATGTGTTCGACAATCAGCATGTTAGCTTCGATGTCGAAGTCAGCATTATCCCCTGCTTCTGTTTGAAATGTCTTGACTTTGTTCGCGGCAACCGCCAGCAAGACGCCAGTTTCTTTGGTTTGTTTTTTTACAATTTTATTGCGTTGGGCGGTTTCTCTGGTGTGCGTGCGATGGTGATGGGCATTGGAAATAAGTAAGACGATCGTCGTTGCCATCACCACGCCGCCAATCGAAACGATGGTGCCGATGGAGGCCATTGCTTTCCCCGGGCGACGAAGTCCGTTAAGGCTAATCAACAATGGGATTGGTGATGCAAAGCCCGCGGTAAGAAGGCTGCCAAAAGCGAGCCACATTCCGTTAAATCCCCACCAGTTGAATTTCCGTCTTTCGGGACGAGGCGGTTGAAAACCGATGTAGACGGGTGTCGCTTGTTTTTTGGCAGATGCCCGTTGATTGAAGGGTGTGTGAAACGCCATCTATTCGAAATCTCCGACGGTTTTTAGGTAACTTCCCTCTTTATTCGATGGGAATTACAAAACCTTGGGAAATAATAAAAAAATGTTTCCAATCACTCGGCGTCCAGCAGCTGGGAGCGTCGATTGCATAAAAATAGGGCGGTGTTTTCGTATTGAAACACCGCCCTCATTTTTTTCTTAAATATCCCCAGGCATCAAGCGGAGGTGCATTCTACGAGGGTTTTAAGTGAAGATTAAGCTTTGCTGCTTCGAATCGCTTCGAGGTATAGATTTAGCTGTTTTTTCACAACTGGGAACAAGAAAAACAGGCCGACCATGTTGGGGAAGACCATCGCAAAGATCATTGCGTCAGAAAAACCCCAAACCGAACTCATGTTGGCAGCGGAGCCAATCACAACAAAAACGCAAAACAGCAATTTGTAGGAAAGGTCGGCTGCCTTGCTTCGTCCAAAGAGGAATTTCCATGATTGAAGGCCATAGTAGGACCAGGAAATCATGGTAGAAACGGCGAACAGAACGACAGCGACCGTTAAAAATACATTGGAATATTTAATGTACTCAGCGAAGGCTTTGGAAGTGATTCCAGCACCCTCGAAAGATTGGCCGTCAATGATAACAGCACCCGTTCCGTCACCACCGTAAGCAAATTGTTCGCCGCCTGTGTTGAAAATAATAATGACTAGTGCGGTCATTGTGCAGATGACAACTGTGTCGATGAATGGTTCGAGTAGCGCCACGAGTCCTTCGGAAGCAGAGTACTTCGTTTTGACCGCCGAGTGAGCAATCGATGCCGAGCCGGCACCCGCTTCATTGGAAAAGGCAGCTCTCTTAAAACCGATCAGCAAAACACCGATCACGCCACCGACTCCAGCCTGGGGAGTAAATGCCTCAGTAAAGATTAGCGTAATTGCACCGCCAAGAAGGTTGAAGTTGGTAATGATGATGTAAAGGCAAGCCACTGCGTAAAGGATTGCCATGAAGGGGACGATCTTTTCAGTCACCGAGGCAATTCTCTTGATGCCACCGATGATGACGATCCCGACAAGGATGGCGAGCACGACACCAATTCCCGTACCGGCAGCAGTACCTTCAAGATTTAAAAGTTCTTTCAGGACAAGAGTGGCCTGATTTGATTGGGCCGCGTTTCCACCGCCAAAGGAGCCACCAATACAAAAGATCGCAAACAGGATAGCCAAAACCGTGCCCGCAGCACCAAAGCCTTTTTCTTTGAGACCTTTGGCCAGGTAGTACATGGGGCCGCCATGGACCGTACCGTCTTCGCCAATATCTCGGTACTGAACACCGAGCGTACACTCTACGAATTTAGTTGACATTCCCAAGATACCGCAAACGATCATCCAGAAGGTTGCCCCCGGTCCGCCAAGCGCGATCGCGAGGGCGACGCCCGCGATATTACCGTTGCCCACCGTGCCTGAAACAGCGGTTGCTAAAGCTTGGAAATGGGTTACCTCGCCATCTGATTCATCGGCAATTGTGTCGACGACATCTCCGTCGACAATGTTGACTTCCGCTTTTGCGTCTGCCGAATGATGATCCAGTTTGTCATATTTTCCACAAACGACTTTAATTGCGGTGGAAAAATGAACAATATTTACAAAACTAAAAGCAATGGTGAAAAACAGAGCGCTAAACACGAGGAGCAGAAGAACAAACGGTACACCGCCTAGAACGGGTACTGCTTCGGGTATTTGGAAGAAAACCACACCGCCAAAAAAGTCAGCCACTGGCTTGAAGGCTTGGTCAATTTTCTCATCGATTCCAAGCGTTGCAGCCCCATCTGCTTCTGCGGCAACCTGAGCGAATGTTTCACCCGTGTTGGGGAGATGTCCAATTGCAATAATTAGCAGCAGTGCAAGTGCCGCAATTTTCAACCATTTTGAAGCTGTCATGATTTTCCACCGGATTCGGGGTAATTAAGTCGCGTTTATGCTACTGCCAGGGGCAGCTTTAATCAGCCGTTTTTATCGAACAAAGCACCAACAGTCAATGATTTGTGGAATTTGGCTTGTTTTTGACATATGTGGTTGTGAAAATTGTTTTTAATGAATATATTTCTCGACGGTTAATCCGGTGAAAGCCGAGTCCGTCCGTTTACAAGTCCACCTACCATGAATCCTCACTCTCATTTATCGCAAAACGATCGAGCCATGATTTCGGTTCTTCGTGGTGTGGATTCGATGTCGATTTGTGAACTGACCGATGCGATGCAAGTTACGGCAACTGCCGTGAGGCAGCGTTTGAATCGGTTGATGGCACTTGAGCTTGTCGAGCGTTCGCGAACGGTGGAAGGCCGAGGGCGACCGAGTCATCGTTATTTATTGACCGATAAGGGCAAACGCAGCAGTGCTAATAATTTAGATGACTTGGCAGTGGTGCTGTGGGAACAGGTGCAAAAGATCGAGGATCCGAGCGTTAAGCGGAAAGTTATTACGGGTGCTGTGGAACGGTTATCGGAGTGGTACCAATTGGCCATTCGCGGCGACACTGCTGAAGAGAGAACAAGGTCTTTGGTGGAGATGTTCGCGGAGCGTCAGATATCGATTAGTGTTGACGAAAATTCGGCGTTGCCATTGATCAAAGTTGGTGATTGTCCTTATCCAACACTCGCCGGTGAGAATCACGAGATTTGTGACATGGAGCAAGCTTTGCTTGAGAGTGTAATTGGTCATCCGGTTGACAGATGCCAGTGCCGGCAAGACGGCGACAGTTGTTGTACGTTTGAGGTGGGGCAGGATTCTTCGGTTCACAATCGCGAAGCTGGGGTTAGTTGATTTAAAAACAAGAGTTGTCAGTGAGCACAGAAGTGTTCCTGTTCGAAATTATTTTCAGTTGGCATCGGGATAAGCTCGAGCCGAGACAGTCATTTTTAGATTAGAAAAAAGCAAATGAGCGACGTACTAAAGATAGTTGATCTTCACGTGTCGATTGGCGACAAGGAAATTCTCCGAGGTGTTAACCTTTCAATAACCGAAGGTGAAACTCATGCCTTGATGGGGCCGAATGGATCAGGCAAGAGTACACTGGGTTTAGCCATCATGGGCCATCCTAACTACAATTGTACGCAGGGAGAGATCCTGCTTAACGGTGAGAACATTCTTGAGTTGGAACCGAATGAACGGGCTCGGGCCGGTATCTTTATGGCCTTCCAACGACCTGTTGCTATCCCTGGCGTAAAGATGGCTGATTTTCTTCGCCATGCGACGACCAATGTCCGGAACCCGGAACGTAAAGAGGGTGAAGACCTGATTCCGATGCGAGAGTTTCGCAAGGAAATCAAGTCCAACATGGAACAGTTGCAGATGGACAGCGAATTTGCACGGCGCTACGTGAATGATGGTTTCTCGGGCGGCGAGATGAAGCGGGCTGAGATTCTGCAGCTCGCGATGCTGCAGCCCAAGTTTGCGATTCTCGACGAAACGGATTCCGGGCTCGATGCAGACGCGGTTCGGCTGGCTAGTCAGTCAATCAATGAGATTGGCCACAATAAGATGGGTCTGCTAATTATTACGCACCACGACAAATTGCTAGAGCACAACCCGCCGAATTTCACCCACGTTATCCTTGGTGGGCGAATCGTCGAAACCGGCGGAAAAGAACTAGCCGAGGAACTACATGCTCAAGGTTACGAGCGTATTAGAAAGCAGTACCCAGAGGCTGCCAAAGTGAACGACGAAGCCGAAGCGGAAGCCGAAGCGGTCGTTTGAGTATAAAAATTGCACAAGAGTCTCAACAAGAACCGGATGGTCGCGAAAATCGCTGATCGTTCAATTTAGTGATCCAAAGAAAGGCAGGTTAGTCGCCCAATGTTTCCGAATCAGTGAAACCAGCGGCGATACCTGAAAAATAGATATGTCAACTGATTTGACTGAGAGCCAAGAGTTAAAAGCGACTGAAATCAATAAGTACGATTTTAAAACTGAAACGACTGCGGTTTTCAAAGCCCGAAAGGGTGTTGATGCTGAGATCGTAAACCAGATCTCCGATATCAAAAACGAACCAGACTGGATGCGTCAATTCCGGTTGGAGGCACTTGAGATTTTCGAATCGAAACCAATGCCTAAGTGGGGCGGTGATATCGATTTGGATTTTCAGGATATTTTCTATTACCTAAAGCCGACGACGGAACAGGGTAAATCGTGGGATGATGTTCCTGAAGAAATTAAAGATACTTTTGAAAAACTAGGGATTCCTGAGGCAGAGCGCAAGTACCTGGCGGGAGTCAAGGCTCAGTTTGAATCGGAAGTGATTTACGGATCGCTGAAAAAGGATCTATCTGATCAGGGTGTGATTTTTACCGATACGGACACTGCCGTTCGCGAGCATCCAGAATTGTTGCGTGAGTATTTTGGCAAGATCATCCCTTCCACCGATAATAAATTTGCGGCTCTCAACAGCGCCGTCTGGTCGGGTGGGTCGTTTATCTACGTTCCGCCGGGCGTAAGCATTGAGTTTCCTCTGCAAGCCTATTTTCGTATCAACGAAGAAAACATGGGGCAGTTCGAGCGAACTTTGATCATCGTCGATGAGGGCGCGCAAGTTCATTACGTTGAAGGATGTACAGCACCAATGTACACCAGCGAGTCCCTGCATTCGGCGGTGGTCGAGGTGGTGGTCAAGAAGAATGCACGCTGCCGCTACACGACGATCCAAAATTGGGCAAACAACATCTATAATCTGGTAACGAAACGAGCGTTCGCTTATCAAGACGCGACAATGGAATGGGTGGATGGAAACCTGGGTTCCAAGCTGACCATGAAGTACCCGGCAGTTTACATGATGGAGCCTGGAGCACGCGGTGAGATTCTATCGATTGCGTTTTCGAGTAAGGGGCAGCATCAGGATGCCGGTGCGAAATTAGTACACTGTGCCCCTGACACGACCGGCACCATTATTTCCAAGTCAATTTCGAAAAACGGAGGTCGCAGCAGTTACCGTGGCCTTGCGAAAGTTGAAAAAGGCGCGGTCAATTCAAAGTGTTCGGTTGTCTGTGACGCTTTAATTCTGGACGATGCCAGTCGAAGCGACACTTACCCGTATATTGAGATCAATGAACAGGATGTCTCGATGGGGCATGAGGCGAGTGTTTCCAGAATTGGTGAAGAACAATTGTTCTATCTGATGAGTCGCGGGTTGTCCGAGGCCGAAGCCAGCACGATGATCGTGAACGGATTTATCGAACCGCTGGTAAAAGAACTCCCGATGGAATACGCGGTCGAAATGAACCGGCTCATTCAGTTGCAAATGGAAGGTTCCGTGGGTTAATCACTTTTTCGGGCTGAGATTTTGCAGTTTTAAACGACACGATACAAGAATTTGAAATGACACCAACAACACTAACTGAAAAAATGCAACTGACATTTACCGATGAAGGTTTCGCGGCGTTTCTTGAAACGTTGAACGAACCTGAGTGGTTAACTGAGATTCGCACGGCGGCCTGGGAGAGATTCAAGGAACTGCCGTGGCCGAGTAATCGTGACGAAGAGTGGATGCGAACCGACATTCGTTTGTTCCATCTCGAAAAGTTTTTTATTCCCTCGGCGCGGGGCGAAGTCGCGACTGGAACTCCAGTGCTTGCCGACGGTGTGGACTTGGTTGGTTCGGCGTCGTCGTGTGACGGCGTGGCTTCGGGTGCTTCTCAGTTTGATTCTGCGATGGCAGAAAAGGGAGTGATTTTTGGGACTATCAACGAACTGCTCGAAGAACATGGTGAACTGATTCGAAAGCACTTGTTCCAAGTGGTAGACGGGTTAGCAGATCGTTTTGCTGCACTTCATCAAGCAACCTGGACAAGCGGGATTTTTCTTTATGTGCCCCGGAATGTTTGTGTTGAAAACCCAATCCATACCTTTTCCACGATGACTGATGGCGGTTGTGATTTCACTCATACGCTGATCGTACTCGAGGAGGGAGCGGAAGCGACCGTGCTTGCCGAATCCAATAACGCCAAGGACGCTGTCGGTTTACATTGTGGAGCGATTGAGATTGTTGTCGGCGACCGTGGCAATCTACGCTACGTCAATCTTCAAGATTGGAGTCAGAAGGTTTGGCATTTTGCGCATCAAAAGGCCGTCATTGGTCAGGATTCGAACCTCCAGTGGACGGTGGGTGCGCTAGGGGCTCGGTTGGCGAAGGTGAATCAGCACGTTTCTCTTAGGGGGAAGCGTGGAACTTGCCAAGTCAACGGTGTCATGTTTACAGAGAACAAACAGCACCTCAGTTACCACACCCTTCAGCATCATGAAAAACCAGATTGCACCAGTGATTTTCTTTACAAAGGTGCGCTTCAGGACCAGTCGCGAACGGTCTGGAGAGGAATGATCAAGGTAGACGTCGAAGCTCAGCAGACCGATGGTTATCAGCGAAACGATAACTTGTTGTTGTCGAGTAAGGCACGGGCCGACTCTATTCCCGGCTTGGAAATTGAGGCGGATGACGTGCGGTGCACGCATGGTTCAACCAGCGGTCGGGTGGACGAGGAGTTGATCTTCTATGCTCAGTGTCGCGGGTTTACTCGCAAGGAAGCGATTCGGGCGATTGTGACCGGGTTTTTCCAACAGGTCTTTGATCGGGTCACAATTGAGAGTGTCCGGGAAGCATTGGCTTTGGCGATTTCTCGACGCGTCAGGGATTACGAATAGATCAACGGATGCTGGTGTGATTTTTCACTCCGAAATTTGTGGGAGAGATCCAGTCCAGCCCACCGCAAATCTCCCCCAATCGGTAGGTTTCGCGGGCAACTCTCTCTTCAAAACTGGAATCTTCGGTCGTAAATCTGACAGCGGTTGGATACAATGAATCCGGGCAAAACAGCTCGGTTTTTGTCCTCTAAGTTCCTAGGTAAACTATTTGAGGATGAGATGATTATTCGGTCAGCTTCGGAGATATACCTCGATGCCAATGCGACGACCCCGGTGTTGCCCGAGGCGGCTCAGGAAGCGCATGACGCAATGGAGGAGTTGTTTGGCAATCCAAGCAGCGCCCACATTTCCGGGTTGCGAGCACGGTACATTCTTGAATCAACGCGAGATCTAGTTCGGGAGGTGCTCGCGGCGGAGGGTGGGCAGATCGTGTTCACCAGCGGGGCAACCGAAGCGATTCAAATGGGAATTTTTTCGACTCTCTGCGACATTCGTGAGCATCGCTCTGATAGTCAGGAGAGCCAAGAACCTCGGACGCTGTTGTATGGAGCAACCGAGCATAAAGCGGTTCCTCAAGCATTGCAGCATTGGAATCAATTGCTCGGCGTCAATAACCAGATCCTGGAGATCCCGGTCGACCAAAACGGGTCGCTCGATTTGGATTTCCTGAGAAGCCATGCTGCTAATGCTGATTTAATTTGTACGATGGCGGTCAACAACGAAACGGGTGTGGTGACCGATCTTCAAGCGGTCGAGAAAACGATTCGTGCCGAGAACACAGCCGTTCGATGGTTGGTCGATAGTGTTCAGGCCGTTGGGAAAATTGCCCTGGATTTGTCAAGCTCAACCATTGATTACGCTGCAGTCAGCGGTCATAAAATTTACGCACCCAAAGGAATTGGATTGTTGTACGTCCGTGAAGGTGCACCGTTGGTGCCCCTGTTAGCAGGCGGTGGACAAGAGCAAGGTGCCCGTGGCGGAACGGAGAATCTACCTGGGGTTGCTGCGATCGCAGCAGTGATGAAAAAGTTGGCGGACTCTCACGCTAAGACTTTTGCCGACGAAGCTGTCTTGCACGGCTATCGAGAACAATTACTCCGGGCGCTCGAGAGCGCGTTTCCGACGATCGAGTACAATATGCCAATGGAGACATCCGTCCCCACCACGATTAATTTTTCAGTCAAAGGTTTCCCAAGCAAAGAGTTGCTTGACCTGTTTGATGCTGCGGGTATTCGTGTGAGTTCGGGTTCTGCTTGCGGTTCGATGGTACAACGGTCTTATGTGCTTGATGCGATGGGAGTTCCTGAATGGCGGTCTTACGGAGCGATTCGTTTGTCATTCGGTCCGTTGGCAACGGCTACTGAAATTAATTCGGCGTGTGAGCGAATTGAGCAGGCTGGGCAGGCGTTGTGTGAGTCCTGTTTGGTTGTCGCGAGCGATTCAGACAGTGTGCCCGGGCAAGTCGTCGACGGCTTGGTGCAGCTAAAGAATGGGTCGATGTGCACTTGGCTCCTGATGGACTCGAAGACTCGAAATTGCATTGTGGTTGATCCGTTTGAGGAATTGGCGGATCGGACGGAGGCACTTATCCGGTGCCAGAAAAGCAAGGTGCTTGCGATTCTTGATTCCCATGCCCACGTCGATCATGATTCTTGCCGCAAGATGCTGCTGGGGGTGATTCGTGACCATGCGGCGGCTTCGGCAGAAACCAAAGACGAATTAGGCTGGCCGGAAACGGTCGATGGGGTGGCAGTGCTTTCCGATGGAAGCGAAGCTCCTTACTTGCAATTTTCAGATGACTGGATTGTTGCCAAGACAGATCTACCAGGCCACACCTTAATTGGTTGTGCTTACTTGGTAGGTTCCTTGTCTGAGGGGAACCAGCTGAAGGCGGCGGACGTCGTGTTCGCTTTTACGGGGGATATGATCTTGATGGGTGGCATTGGTCGGACTGATTTTCCATGCAGCTCAATTGACAAAATGTATGGATCGCTTAGACGGCTACCCACTCTGGTTTCAAATCGAACGATTCTCTGTCCCACTCACGATTACAATAATGACTTTTCGACGACCCTCGAGTTCGAGCGAAAGGATAACGAATTTTTAGCGAAAATTCTTTGTCCGGAAACGCCTTTGGATCTTCAAACATTTGTAGAAACGAAACCTGGCATTGATGCGGGGATCGCTGATGCTACCAATTCCGAATTGGTGTGCGGTTTAATCAAAGATTTTACAGTGGAACAGGAAGGCTCAATCGAGATTGGACGGGAGGAGCTGAAGCACTTTTTTCAAGAGCATCAGGACTCGTTGATTATCGATGTTCGCGAACCGCATGAATTTGCATTTGCTCAAGACTGGAAAGAGCTAGGTTTTCACTCTCCGCCCAAGAACATCCCGCTGACGCGGTTGAGTGGATATCTACCCAAGCTATTAGCCGCTCATCGTGAGTCGCCGCGAGATGTGATTTTCCTTTGTCGAAGCGGGCGAAGAAGCGGGAAAGCGGCAGAGGTGGCACGTCGGATCGGTGTTGATACGGCACGGCACATTTCGGGAGGAATCGCGTTAAACGTGAAGCATAAGTTTGCTTCAGAACTGGAAGCGGAGCAGATGGGGTACATGATCTAGTGTTGTCTTATTTCAATGTCAGATTTGGATTCATAACGCCGCTATTAAAAAATATCCAATGCTGAAATTGCAATTTTAATCTTTTAAGAGGTCGAGAGGCCTTTGTTGTTAACTATTACGGATACTTATGAGTGAATATATAACTGTTGCATCGGTCGCTGATGTTGATGACGGATCAACTCGTCTTGTCGAGGTTGATGATCGATTGGTCATCCTTTCTCGAATGGGAGATGACTTTTATTGTATCGACGATATTTGCACCCACGATGGTGGGACCTTGAGTGACGGCCCTCATGAGGGGTGCGAGATCGCCTGTCCTCGCCATGGTGCGAAATTTGATTTGAGGACTGGGAAGGCACTTTCGATGCCGGCGACGCAGGATACTGCTTCCCATCAAGTTAAAGTTGAAAACGGATCGATTATGATTCGATTAAATGAGTCTTGAATTTATTCAATTTAACCTTATTAAACACGATCTTTTAGTTTCAGGAATATAGACCATGCCGCTTCAGGAAGACCAAGTGCGCGAAGCACTCAAACAGGTAATTGACCCAGAATTATTTGTAAATATTGTTGATCTTGGACTGATCTATGTCGTCGACGTCGCGTCGATTGATGGAGATGAAGAAAAATTCAAAGTCAATATTGAAATGACGATGACGAGTCCCATGTGCCCTGCCGGACCGCAGTTGGTTGCGGAAACGAAAAAGTATGCTGGCGAAATGGACGGCGTGGATGACGTTGAAGTCAAGGTCGTCATGGATCCCCCATGGACGCAGGATATGATGTCCGATGACGCCAGAGATCAATTGGGAATTTTCTAATTATCGGCTGGCGTTGGACGCGGTCAAATTCCAATCGTTTCGGGTGGGAGAGCGGGGAAGATTCATGGGAGATAATAAAGTCTTGCCAGGTATTTCCGTAAACTCGGCTGGCGAAGCGACCATTTCAAAAGAAATGGGGGACGTCTTGTTCGACCTGGCGTTGGAACTGGAAGAACCGGCGGGGTTCCCCGTCGACGTTGAGCATGTGCTGGCTGCGATAGTTCTTGCTGTCCGTTGCGGTGACCTTGATGGGGGACGATCAATTGATGGAGCTAGTCCTCCATTGGTGAAGAAATTGCTGCCCCACGTGAAGACTGTTTTTCGTGATTTTGGTGGCGTTGTTGGGGAAGAGGGGTAAGTCCATTGTGAATTGACCGGCGTTCAATCGAGTGTCGTTGCGGTCGTCTGTGGGGCGAGCTGTTCGGTGCAAGAATTCGAGAATTAGGGAAGTGAGGAAGGTCAATGAAATTATCGCTGGCAACCTTGGGGTGGTTACTTGTTTTCTGCATCACGGGCTTTGCACCGACACTTATTGGGGCTCAGACTAAAGTCACTCCATTAGCTGGAATTGATTTCAAAAGTGCACCGGCTTCAGCGTTCTACGGTGAACTCACGGTTCGGGAATCGAGTGCTAACTCCTCCTATGCGGCTTGTGGATTCGGTAACGGTTGGCTGGGAGTTCAGGAGCTTGAGGGCGGGAAGAAAACTGTTGTTTTTTCTGTGTCAGCGACGCCCAATTCAAAGCTGTCTGAGTCTGCTGCGGCCAGAGACAGTCAAGTCAAAGTTGTGACCTTGGGGAGAGGGGTCAGGGAGCGTTCCCTCGCCGATCATGGTGCCACCGAGTTGTCTTATGATTTGGAGTGGGCAATTGGAGATCCGCTTCGTTTTATTGTCTACTCAGAAACCAAAGATACAGAAACACTTTACGCAGCTTACTGTTATCTGATGAAAGAGAATCGATGGTTGCATCTAGGCACGTGCTCGTTGAATTCTGGCGGCAAGTTGTTGAGTGGTCTTCACTGCTTTATTGGTGCCATGCCGGTTGACGAAATTGCCAGGCAACCACAGCGTAGCTGCGATGTTGAATCACCTTGGATTCTGGTGCAGGGAAAATGGGAACCGGCAGTGATTGCAAAAACAGGCACCAACGCAAAAACAGCGGAAGGATCCCTGGTTGGGGTCGAGGGCGGTCGATTCTTTTTGCGGACGAAGCCCAACTCAGAAGCAATTGACGTGATTGAAGATTCCAAACTTCGGCTTCCGAAAGCTGAGCGAAAACCTCCCCTCGACTTACCGGTCCCGATGGGCGGCGGAGAGCTGGGGAGGCGGAGTTTTCGCATCTTGGCTTACAATATTAAGCACGGGCGGGGGAATGATAATCAAGTTGATTTAAAGCGAACTGCTGAGGTGATTCGCCGGTTGCATCCGGACTTTGTCGCGTTGCAAGAGGTGGATCAACGAGTTCAACGCAGTGGAGGGATCGATCAAGCACGCGAACTTGCTTCGTTGACCGGTTTACAGTATCACGCGTTCGGTTCATTCTTTGATTACCAAGGCGGACAATATGGGATGGCGGTTTTATCTCGCAACCCATTGGGAGAAGTCAAGAATCTGCGTTTGCCAGCGGGTTCAGAACCGCGGACATCGTTGGTCGTCGATGTCAAACTCGATGCAAAAAGACAATTGAGGATTGCGGACGTGCATTTTTATCGTACTGAGCAAGAGCGTCTGGCTCAGGCGCGGCGGTTGTTGGAGTTTCTTGATGGGGAGCAACAGGATATTGCAATTGTAGGTGATTTCAATTCTAAGCCTCAAAGTCCGGTCATTGATTTGTTTCAGAGCGACTGGGAGATTCCCGACAAAGGGCCAGATCATTTCACCTTTCGATCGGATCGTCCCGATGTAGAAATCGATTACGCTTTGCTGCACAAGGGCTCGAGATGGTCGGTTTCAGAGATCGATGTTATCGAGGAACCGGTCGTATCGGATCACCGTCCACTGGTCTTTGAGATTGTCGAGGACAGATAGCACTCACCCGTGGCAATCTAAAACGGTCGTCCAGCACTGGGTTAAAATTGCTAACGACACCTTCGCTACCAATATGTGGACGAAGCACGCTCGGAAGCGATGGTTTCGGGAGGTGATTGAGGTTTGAACTTAAACAATTGTTTGTTTCTGTTAGACTCTGCGTAGCACCAGCGGAACGAAGCTTTGTCACCAAGTGACACGAGTTCCAGTTTTTGACCACCCACTACATACCACAAGAGTCTTCGCTATGAGTTCTCCAGAAACGCTTTCTGAAACGGAAAATTCGAACGATCCCCTGAGATTGATAGATGTTGATTATGTCCAATTCTATGTTGGGAATGCCAAGCAGGCGGCTTATTTTTACGCTCAGGCATTTGGTTTTGAAATCGAGCAAATCAGTGATCTGACAACCAACGTAAGAGAAGCGGCGACGTATTTGTTAACGCAGGGCAATATCCGATTTTTGTTGACGACTGGTTTGCATCCAGATCACCCTGCGCAACAAGAGGTTCAGCTTTATGGAGACGGGATTAAGGATATTGCGTTCACGGTAGAGGATTCAGCCAAAGCTTATGAGCAAGCTCTGAAGAATGGTGCTGAATCTGCTTACGAACCGATCGAAATTACGGACGAGCTGGGAACTGTTGTCAAATCCGGTGTGAAATCGTTTGGGCGTTTTGTGCACACATTCATTTCCAGAACTGGAAAGTATGCGATTGAAAATGTGAAGCAGAGGGGGGAGCAATTTCTTCCCGGTTTCCGCGTTCTCGATGAACTGGCGATTAATAAATACAATCGCGAGAATCCAACGGGTCTTTTCTACGTGGATCACTGCGTCGGAAACGTGCCGATGGGCGAGATGGATGTGTGGGTCAAATGGTACGAAGATGTACTTGGTTTTAAGCTTTTCAAGCATTTCGATGCCGAAGATATTTCGACGGAATACACCGCGCTCATGTCGAAGGTGATGGATTCTGGTCGCGAGCTAATTAAGATTCCGATTAATGAACCGGCCGATGGCAGGAACAAGAGTCAGATCGAGGAGTATCTTGATTGGCATAACAACACTGGCGGCATTCAGCACCTCGCATTATTAACCAAGGACGAAGTTAACACCGTCGGCGAACTTCGCTCGCGGGGAGTTGATTTTCTCGATATCCCGGAAGCTTACTACGAATTGGTCTGGGATCGTGTTGGTACGATCGATGAAGACATTCAGCAGGTTAAAGATCTCCGCGTTCTGGTTGACCGGGATGACAAAGGGTACTTGTTGCAAATTTTCACGAAGCCTCTCCAAGACCGTCCTACGATGTTTTTCGAAATCATTTGCCGACGCGGCAGTGAATCATTCGGGAAGGGCAATTTCAAAGCCCTGTTCGAATCGCTCGAATTGGAGCAGGCTCGCCGCGGTAATCTGTAGCCCGAGGCTGAAGGTTAGCCATTGGTTGCATTTGTCTGTATTGATAGCGGTGGTTTCATTACAATGAAGTAATGCAAACACTGAAGTATCAAAACACGCAACTAAAATCTCTTACAGGTTTAAGGTTCTTGGCCGCACTGGCAGTTTTTGTCGCGCATATTCCGGGGCAATGGCCAGAATATGATTTTGGCAAAGCACCCATAGGTGCCGCTGGAGTGAGCTTTTTTTTCGTACTCTCAGGTTTTATCCTCGCCTACGTGTACGTGCCCCGTCTGGAGGCTTCCACCTCAAACAAATTTCCCTTGAAGGAATTTTATCTGCGAAGAGTGGCAAGGATTTGGCCACTGCATCTCGTAACACTCCTGATTGCCCTTTTCGCGGTTTTGGGTTGGTCCGCATTCTTAAGGCAAGACGATGTCTTGCTGAAGTCAGTTACCAACGTCTTTCTTCTTCAGGCTTGGGTTCCCAGCCACAAATGGGGGTATTTTTTAAATGGCCCCGCCTGGAGTTTGTCCGTGGAGGCATTCTTTTATGTTGTCTTCCCATGGTTTCTGATTGGTCGGTCGAAGAGGTTTGTTTTTAAGTATCTCGGAGTCTTGTTTTTCACATTGGCTGTCGTCTTTTTGATTGGTGTTTATGGGCCGGCCTGGCAAAGCAAGGGGATTCAATTCGATGCTTTGATACGTAACTTCCCTCCGGTTCGCTGTTTTGAATTCGCCTCGGGAATAGCCTGTGGCATTTTTTTCTTGTCACGGTCTCAGAGGTCTGAACGCTCACGGACTTTTGATACGGTTGTTGAATTGTTAAGCGTCTTGCTGATCATTATATTTTTTTACCTTTCGAACTGGCTGGGTTTGTACAGTCACGAGCAGCCGCTCGGGGTAAGTGCGAGTTTCAATTACTGGTATCGGTTCTCAGGTGCAGCGCCCGTATTTGTGATTTTGATTTTTGTCTTTGCCCGGAGTCAGGGTTGGGGAGCATGGTTTTTATCGAGTCGATTGTTCGTATATCTCGGAGAAATAAGTTATTCATTTTATATGGTTCACATGAGCGTGTTACTTGTCATTGCGCGGCATGCCCGAATTGAGGGGAGTTGGGTTGCGCCGCTGCAGATTGCTGGTTGCTTCGGTATCTCACTTGCCCTGGCATCAATGCTTTACCACTTGGTTGAAGTTCCCTTTCGTAAAGCGATTGTGGCCCGATTCGATAAAAAAACTACCGTGCCGTTTATTAAGACTTTGGTCAATGCTTTCGCCAATGAGATTGCAATTAAAAAAATTGTGATAGTTTCTTTGCTCTTTTTTGGCGTGCTGGGGAGGCATCCAAAAAACCCGCTTCAACTTAAATAGTAGGACTTTAGCTGATGCGATTATTGCAGCCTCATCGAGTGAATTTAAAGATGTGCAATTTGGTGGCGATGCTGTTCTTCGTGGAGTACGAGTGACTCGCGATGAAAATGATGGATTGCAGATAGAGGCTGTGTGGAAATTAAATGCAGAACGACGAGAGATTCGTTTTTTGAATTTTTTGAGTGTTGAGAATAAGATCTTGAAGCGAGGAAGTGCCAATAAAGCTGTGTTCTCGAATTTGGAGCCTCAAGAAACAGTGATTGATCGGGTTGAAATGGAACGTGACGATCTAAAGGGCGTAGAAAAAATTGCGATTGGCTTTTTTGAGAAAGGCCGTGGTTTTGCGGAAGTCAATAAAGGTCCTCGCAATGCAAAAATGCAGCAGCTATATATTTGGAGCAAAGGTTCGGAGTGAAAACGACTCCGTCTAATCCACCTTTCGAGGTTTGTGTTGCTTGACGATCGCTTTCAAAAGATCGCGGGCTGCATTTTTCTCAAGCTCGGTCCTTACATCTTTCCACCCTAATGCAGAATCACGGACAGATTCGCAGCGAATCAGGTGGAAGCCAAATTTAGTTTTTACCGGCAAGCTAATCTCATTCTCTGAAAGTTGAAAAGCAGCATCTGTAAACGAGGGGGACATGGGCCCTTCGCGTGAGATCCATCCAAGGGAGCCGCCTGAGAGTCGAGTCGGAGCCTCTGAGTGTTCTTTCACGGCCTCTTGCCAGGAAACAGTTTTTGAAAGGACTTGTTTTCGAATTTTAAGCAACCGTTGGTTGATGCGTTCTTCTTGTGCTAGAGAATGGTCTGCGGGCAGTTTGATCAGTAGATGCGCTGCTTTGATTTCCGTCCCATTAAAGCGTCGCTTGCTGCGCTCGAAATAGGACTCAAGGAATTCATCCGTAAGTTTGTTCTTAAGATAGCGTTCCCAGCTGAGCTGCCACTTCGTTTGAAATCTCAACTCGCCGCTTGTTTGGTAGGTTTCTTTCAAAAATTCTGCAAAACTTAAGTCAATCGTTTGAAGCTCGGATTTTAAATTCTCTATTTGGAAATCGACTTCAGATGGATTGGCAGCTAATCCCCTTTTGGAAAGAAAGTCCAAGGCTACATGCTGGTCGACCAGTTTTTGAGTGGTCAGTTCCATCGCTTTTCTTTTGTCGATGGCTGAGAGTTGCCGGCCGCCCAGGGTGCGTTTTAGATCGCGTGCAACCTGGTCTCGCGTGATGGTCACGCCATAAATAGTTGCAAGGATATTCTGCGTAGCTGCATCGTCGGAGTCTATTTGTTGGTAGCCGTAGGCGTGCGGTGAGGCAAGGCTCAAAAAACCGAACGTTAGCCAGCAGGCGAGGAGCTTTGTTTTTGTCGAAATGACAAAACTGAATTGATGGGCAAGAGGGGGCAAATCCGCACTCCAAATTGAAAGCGACGTGTGCTGAAGGTCGTATTATGGCAACGGGATATCAGCCAGTTCAAACTTGACCGGGACTCTGACAATCGAAGCAGGCGTTTGATAAACGAGATTCAAGGCGCTGGGGTCTGTGTCGAAATAGTAGCGAACGGTGATTTCATTTTCAGTTTGACCGATTCCGTCGTAAGCAATCGGGGCGATCTGCTCGCCTGTTTTGTTTTCGAGATAGATTTTGTTGTCGTAGACCCAGCTGTGATAGGACTCAAGTGCATTTTGTTCGGCGTCGAATCCAAGTTTGATTGCAAGGCCGAACAGTTGTTCGTTCTTTTCAATTCCTTGATAAGTCACCGTGGCACCTGCCCGAGTTTGTTGATAGCCATCATTTAAACGGCCTAGTTTTTTAAAACGAAACGTCTCGGTGCGTCCTGCGATGATTGCCTCGCCAGTGCCGGTGAGTGATTTAATTTTTGCGGTCGAACGGTCTGTGAGTTCGATAGGGATCGAGAACTCGATTTCAGCAATTTCCGCTTGGACAGTTCCATAAAATACGGCTTCGCTGTTGGTAAGTTTGATTGGTTTGTTTTGTTTGTCTACGGCTTTGATACTTGCGGCAGGAAGTTGGAACGAGATGGGAGTGATTCTGGGTTCCCAGCGAACAACCGTGCTAATATTGCAATAGTTAAGATTTGGATTGACGAGGTTTCGAGATGCATTTACTTGGGTCACGGAGATTCCAAAAATGCCGGAGACACAATTCGGAGGCTGCTCGGTCGAAGCCGCTGCCTTGTTTTCATCGGGGTTAACGGCCTGCTGCATTGCGGCCTGCGTTGGGTCGAGACGAAGCTGGCCGGCGCTGGCTGCGTACGGGGAAATTTTGATTTCTCCCGTTTGGATGATGCTGTTGAGGGCTTCCCAGAATGTGCCATTTTCAACTTTAAGTTCAATCTCTCGCTTACTAAAAATATCAGGCGTCGTTTCTGTCAGGGCGACGTCATTTCCAGTTTGTTTTTTCAACGCGGCAAGTGCTTCGCCAACGGTCATTTTTCCACTGAGAGTAACTCGGGAAGATTGGGTAGTAATGGCAGCAACTGCTTTTTCTAGTTCTGTTCGGACCTTGCTGATGCGCTGAATTACATCAGTGGCTTCGGTTGGTTCCGCAGGATCAAGATGGTCAAGGACGCGAATCCCAAGGGCTATCAATTCTTGTTGTGCTTTATCTCGCTGAGGAATAGAAGGAGATTCAAGTTGTTGTCTCAGCACATCCACACGATCAATGAGTTCCATGTCACCGAGAACTTTGTCTTGTTGATTGGGAGGTGTGTCCCGGGGGGATTCTTCCTGGCCGACCAGTGCGAAAGGGCTCGTGAAACTAATGGCGATTAACAGTGTGACGGCAAATTGAAGGGGAGAACGTTGCATATTAATTCCTTAAGTCCGATATCAATCCTTATCTTAACAATTGAGTCCGATCCGGGGGTGAAAAATTTGCTTTGAATGCTATTCATTCGGGAATCAGTTTGCGAAAGGAGTGAGGTGACGTAGATTTCGATGGACATTTAAACGGAAGGGAACAGCGATGCGGGGTAATTTAATTAAAAAGGGACTCATTGTCAGCTTTGCCTGTGTCATGATTTTGTTCGTTGTCGAAGCTGGAAACGGGCAATCAAAGCAGTCCCCGGTAACCATTGAGGTTCCGTATCAACAAAAGTCCTACCTCGGCAGGCCGTTGGCATGGGACGGTCGTGAAATGATGCTGCTTCGCCGCGACGGTAAGGTCAGTATTTTGCCAGTAAAAACTGATCGTGATTATTCAACGGTGAGTGCCGACTTCAAGCCTTACTCCGCTGCGGAGATGAGAAGGCGTTTGCAGTCAGAATTTGGAAATAAGTACGATGTTTCTTTGACTCATGATTTCGTCGTCGTTCACCCCCCCGGGAGTCCACAGGTTTGGGCGACTCCCTTTCAGCAATTGTACGCTCGATTTCAAGCTTACTTTTCAACTCGGGGATTTCGATTGCAGAATCCTGAGTTCCCCATGGTAGCGATTGTGTTAAGGACTCGAGGTGAGTTCGACCGAATGTTGAAGGCTTTTCACAATTACGATCCATCGATTCTTGGTTACTACTCACCCAAGAGCAATCGAATTATCACCTATGATCAAACCGAGGGGCGTTCAAAAGACAAGTCATGGTTGTTTAATGCCGGAACGATCTTGCATGAAGCCACTCACCAGACGGCATTCAATACCGGGTTACACAGCCGTTTTGCCCCCGTCGTGCGTTGGGAGAGCGAAGGGCTTGCGATGCTATTTGAGGCCCGTGGCGTCAATAATAGTCAGAATTTCCCTCGTCAGGAGGATCGTATACATGCGTCTCGATTGTCGCAATTAAAGCAGCTATATCGCGAAGGCAAAGTCCACGGGAAGATGTCTGAATTAGTGGTCAGCGACGACTTATTTCGAGCCGATGCTCAGGCTGCTTACGCGATTTCCTGGGGCATGACGTTTTATTTTAGTGAAGCAATGCCGAGCAAATACAAGCAGTTTCTAAAAAATGATGCAGCACGAACTGATTTTGCTTCTTATTCGAGGAAGCAACGGTCGGCCGACTTTGCGAAAGCATTTGGGGGTAACTTCAAGGAGTTAGAAGCACGTATGAAACGCTTTTACCAAGAGTTGAAACAGCCTGCTCGGTAACCGTCACGAGGTTTTCCGCGAGGGTGTAAACCGCTAGGCGGTCCTTAGATCATCCCGTTTTTTAGGGCCCAGACTGCGGCTTGCGTGCGATCATTGACGTCGAGCTTACGCAAGATATTTTGGACGTGCTCTTTAACCGTCTCAACACTAATACCAAGTGATTTCCCGATTTCGCGGTTACTCAGACCCATGGCAACATGCTGCAATACTTGCGACTCACGCTTGGTAAGCGGACTCTCTGCAGGGCCTGAGCCGATTCGTTTCATTCTCGTTTTGGTCGTGGCCAGTAAGCTCGTGGGCGGCGTAGATTCGCCGGCGGCGGCACCTCGAAGTGCAGTAAGCAGATTCTCGATCGGGGATGTTTTTTGAATGAACTCAAAACAACCCAGTGCGCTTGCGCGAGCGATATTGGTTGGGTTGGAATGGGAGGTGAAAACGATCACCTTTAAATTTAACTCGGGATCTATTTTCTCAAGTGACTTCAGAGCGTCCTGCCGACCGAGCCGAACTTCAGTGATCAAGATTTGCGGGCGATGAATTTCGATCGAAGGCACAATTTGGGAGGAGTTTCGAATCTGTTCAACAACGTCCATCTGCGCTTCTTTGGCAAGTGTGCAGAGGCTGAGGCCAACAATGGGATGATCGTCCGCGAGCAGTATTTTTGGCGTCATGGGTAATAAGATGCAGTTAGACCTAGATGAGTATGTTTGAAGTCAGGATTTACGGCCGTGAGCAAAAGAATGGGTCACAAGACGTTGGGTCGGACTAAACAGCACTGTTTATAACCTAGATGGGGAAGGAAATCTCTCGTGAGGCTAATTTTATCGGGAAGTACCGCGCAATCTTAACAATCGGAAATATCCCTCAAAATTAGGGTTCTTAACAAAATCAGGCGTTAATCCGGCAACGGTGACCTAAATAAACATAGGCGTTGTATTTAATCACCTGCGGCACGTTTGCTACTTCGGTAATCGAACAGCCGAGACGGATAAGAAATGAAGTTGAAGATGAACATGAGAACCCCGAAGAATTCGAAAATCCTCTTGGTGGATGATGATAAGCATTTGTTGGAATCAATGGGCGCATGGTTAGCAGACCAGGGATTTCAGGTCTCTCTCGCATCCGATGGGGAATCGGCTCGTCAGCGCTTAAATGAAACAACATTTGATTTGGCGTTAATCGATGTCCGGATTGGGCATGACGATGGATTCGAATTACTTGCCGAGTGTAAAAAGCATCATCCAAATGTGGTCGTCGTTTTAATGACTGGGTATGCCACGGTCGACACAGGCATTGAGGCTATCCGTGCGGGAGCCTTCGATCTGGTAACTAAGCCCTTGATCGACGACGAAATCTTAATTTGTTTTGATCGCGCGTTATCGCAGCAAAAAGTCATTGAAGAAAATGAGCAGTTAAAAACACAGCTAGATAAACGATTTGGTCGGCATAGCATCATCGGCAATGATCACCGAATGCAAAAGACGTTTGATATGGTGGATAACATTGCGGATACCAAAGCAACTGTGATGATCACGGGCGAAAGCGGTACCGGAAAATCATTAATTGCAAGAGCGATTCATCAGCGATCTAATCGACGTAAGGCTCCTTTTGTTGAGGTCGCTTGCGGGGCGTTGCCTGATAATTTGCTCGAGAGCGAGTTGTTCGGGCATGTTGCGGGTTCGTTTACTGGAGCAACTGGAAATAAGGTTGGAAAATTCAAACAAGCCGACGGCGGAACAATCTTTTTAGATGAAATTGGCACGGCGTCACCGTCATTGCAAGTCAAGCTGTTGCGTGTTTTGCAGGAGTTGGAATTTGAGCAAGTCGGCGGCACTGAGACATTTCGTGTGAACACCCGTATCATTTTGGCGACCAATGAAGACTTAGCGAAAGCAGTCGCTGAAGACCGTTTTCGGCAGGATCTTTACTATCGAGTCAACGTAATCAACATTGAATTGCCTTCACTTCACCAGCGTCCTTCCGACATTCCGACATTGGCGAAACACTTTCTTGAAAAGGTCTGTGAGGAAGAGGGAAAGCAAATTACAGGATTTGATCAGGCTTCGTTGCAAGCAATGCAACAATACAAATGGCCAGGTAATGTCCGAGAACTTCAGAACATTGTTGAGCGGGCAGTACTGTTAGGTAGTGGTCCACAGTTAGGAATTCAAGACCTGCCGTCTCACATTAGTGCTTGCCAGACCGAGACGCTTACGATTTCCCCGTTAGCACAACGGCAGACGCTAAAGGCGGCCTTAGAGGGTCCGGAACGGCAAATTATCTTGCAATCGTTGCGTGAGAATAACTGGAACCGCAATGAAACAGCGGAGCAACTAGGTGTCAACCGAACCACTTTGTATAAGAAAATGAAAAAGTTGGGGCTTGAGAATCCACGTGCGGTTGCCACGGAGTGGTAACGGATTCCTAAAATTTCCAATCGGAATTTTTCTAGATTGCTCGACCCGAGAGCATATCGCCAGCAGTTTCAATTTGAACCGTAATGAGTTCATTTTCCTTGGCTTCTGGAGCAATGGCGTTAACGGTGGCATACCGGCAGGAGGTGCCAGTTACCGTTTTGTCGTCATTTACGTTTTCAACAAGTAGCTGCAGTTGTTCCCCAACGAGGCTCTCAAAGTATTCTCGTTTCAGTTCTTTTTCCAACGCGGCAATCTTGGCGCCACGTTCGGATTTAATTTTTTTGGGGATTTGCTTTTCCATTTCTGCTGCTGGAGTTCCCTTTCTCGGACTGAAAGGAAACATATGAATTTTTGAAAATCCAATCTGTCGACAGGCATCGATTGTGTCCGCAAAATCATCTTCGGTTTCCCCCGGAAAACCAACGATTACATCGGTGGTGAATGCCGGCAGGTGAAGTTCATTTTTGACCAGTTCGCAACGGTCGATGATATGCCGCCGCGTCCATCTTCTTTTCATTCCGCGGAGAATTTTATCACTGCCGCTTTGCAGGCAGACATGGAGGTGAGGGCAGACCTGCGACGAAAAATCTTTCATGACTTCGATCAGTTCGCGAGTTACCTCCGTCGCTTCAATGCTGGAGAGTCGCACACGCACGGAAGGGGAAAGCTCACAGATGGCGCGAACGAGATGGGAGAGCCTAACCCAGTCACTCTTTGGTTTTCCCTGATTAAAGTCAACTCCGTAGTGTCCGAGATGAATCCCCGTCAAAATGACTTCGCTAAAGCCATTGTCAATCAGCACCCGTACTTCATCGAGCACGTCCTGAAGTGGACGGCTGAACATGTCTGGTCGAACCGTGGGAATGATGCAATAGCTGCAGCGGAGTAGGCAGCCGTCTTGAACTTTGACATAAGCCCGATGACGGTTATTGAGTCCCGAAATACCGTTGGGGATATCGACAACTCCGAACCGTCCAAGCAAATCAGGGATTTCGCGTTTGTCGGTGACAACCTCTGCAACTCCAGGGAGGGCAGCGACCTCCTCGGGTTCCCGTGTCGCATAGCAGCCCATGACCACGATTCTGGCATCGGGATTGTGACGGTTCATCCGGCGGATGATTTGACGACTCTTGGAATCGCCTTCTCCAGTAATCGTGCACGTGTTGATGATGCAAAGATCAGCAGGTTGGTCTGATTCGGCATCCGAAAATCCGGCACCCAACAAGCCTTCTCGTACCAGTTGGGTCTCGTATTGATTGACTTTGCAACCGAGAGTCGCTGTTTTTAGTTTCGCGCCCACGCCATGTCTCTTGTTGGATCAGATGTTCTGCAGTCCCTATTGGACACTATTGCGGTACTTCTGCAACGCGAAATTCCGACTTTGAAGGAGGGAGGCCGCAAAGGCTAAGCAGGCGTTAGTTAATCACTCGCTTCGGCTTCGATGGTCGCTGACATCGACCCTTTGCAGCGGGGAATTAGGAAGTCTTTTCCAAATGAATGAATTTGCTCGACTTTGAGTTCGGCATGTTCCCGCGTGGTGGTCAAGCAAACACTTCTACCGTCCGAATCGACTGCATTGGCAATTTTGAAACCCCGGTCAATCGAGTGTCCGAAGATTTGTCGCATCATCAAGATGACGTACTCGTAGGAATGATCATCGTCGTCCCAAAGAATCACGTGAAACCTTGGTTGACGTTTCGGTCGCTGATCTTTTTTGTTTTTTGGTTTTACCACCGGCTCGGCGGTAAGCGTTGCTGAATCCTTGTCGGACATTATCGTTTCTCTAAATTCTTGGACACCGTTCCACTTCGAATTTCGCCTACTTTGACTGAAATTCTCTCGGGATTCAAGTAAATTTTTTTGTGTATTGCAGAAACCAGCAGCATTTCTTGTCTTTTTATTCACGCATCGGGAGCCCCGTGGGCGAGTTGAAGCTAGGGTCCGTGGTCGCAATCGCAGGTCAGGGCTATATTGGAGCGACAATCAACGATTTCGTTTTGAAATTTTAGTTTGTTTCCAAATCAGCCTGTTTGCAAATCTGCCGCCCTTCCAAGCGAATCTGAGAAATCAGGAGGCAAGTTTGCATCGTTTTTTAAAAACCGCAACTGAAAATTGGTTGCCAACATGAATCAGAGAGTCTGTTATGTCCGAATTCGATAGCTACTTAAATGAGAACCATGACCGGTTTGAGTCCGATTTGTTCGAGTGGTTGCGGATGCCCAGCATTGGCACTGACAGTGCCTACGATGCTGACATCCGTAAGACCGCGGAGTGGTTGGCGCAGAAGTTTATCGATATGGGGTTGAAGACAGAGACAATTGAAACTTGTGGCCATCCGTTGATTTATGCCGAATCACCCAAGGTGGAAGGAGCGCCAACGGTGTTGGTTTACGGGCACTACGATGTCCAGCCGCCAGATCCGCTAGAGCTTTGGGAAACACCTCCGTTTGAGCCCACCGTGCGTGATGGAAAGGTTTTTGCGAGAGGCGCGACTGATGACAAAGGCCAGATGATAACGCATGTCTTTGGCGTGGAAGCCTATTTGAAAACCAAAGGCTCCCTGCCGATTCAGGTAAAATTCTTAATCGAAGGTGAAGAGGAATCCGGTGGCGCCGGTCTGGAGGCATTCCTGAATGGCGAATACGACGCTGAGGTGCCTGTGAAAGAAAAAATTAGCGCGGACATCGCCGTGATAAGTGATTGCTCTCAGTACGGACCCGGTCAACCAGCGATCACTTATGGGCTCAAAGGAATCACTTACTACCAAGTCAATTTGACTGGACCCAATCGAGATTTACATTCCGGCGGATTCGGTGGAACGGTTGCTAACCCCGCAAATGTTTTATGTAAGATGATGGCGGCGTTAATTGATGAAAAGGGGCGAGTTCAGATTCCAGGGTTTTATGATGATGTTGAAGAATTAAGTGACCGCGAGCGTGAGCAATTTTCGCAGCTTGGTTTTTCTGATCAGGAATACCAGGAAGAATTAGGGTTAAAGGCTCTCGCTGGAGAAGAGGGGTATACGACCTTGGAGCGACGATGGGCGCGGCCGACCTTTGATATTAACGGGCTGTGGAGTGGATATCAGGGAGAAGGAGCGAAGACCGTGTTGCCGGCCAAAGCTGGTGCCAAGTTTAGTTGCCGGTTGGTACCCAATCAGAATCCGGAAGTCATCCAAGAGGGGATGAGGAAGATGCTTGAGGAGCTTTGCCCAGATTCAATTGAAATGGAATTCATTGCCCTGCATGGAGCACCAGGGTTCGTGCTCTCGCTGGACAGCCCTTTCATGGAGGCCGCGGCGGATGCAATTGAAAAAGGATTCGGCGTTCGACCGGTCTTTGTGCGTTCGGGAGGCAGTATTCCCGTCGTAAACGCATTCACAGAAATGCTGGGAATTGATACCCTTTTGTTGGGCTGGGGGCAGGATGACGATAATCTTCATAGCCCTAATGAAAAGTTTTCTCTTGAGGACTTTCACCGAGGAATCAAGTCGAGTTGCTGTCTTTGGGATGAAGTTGCCAAGATCGCAAATTGATGCGGTAAAAAGAAATCGTTGAATAAGACAATTGATTTCTGAGAGATTTTTTAGTGACATTCAACGGACTTTATTGGAATGTTGCCGTTTCCTATTTAAATAACCAAAATCTAAATTTACGCCATGCTTGATCGAAAATACATTGTTGACAACGTCGAAGCTGTAAAGCAAAACTGCGCAAACCGAAATATCAGCGTCGATGTTGATCGGCTAGTTGAACTGGAATTGCAGCGGCGAGGAAAACTGCAGCTCGTTCAGGATTTAAACACCCAGTCAAATGCAGAGTCGAAAAAAATTGGGCAGGCGAAGGATAGCGAAGAACGTGAATCGCTCAAAGTCAGTGCGCGTGCGTTGCGAGAGCAGAAGGATGCGGCTCAAGCAGAACATGATGTTATCGATCGGGAGATAAAAGAGATCCAGTTGCAGGTGCCGAATATGGCGCACTCGGATTGTCCGGTGGGTGTTGATGATAAATCAAATTTAGAGCTTGCTCGTGGAAAGCACACATGCCGAGAATTTGACTTTGCGCCGCTCGACCATCTTGAGCTTGGGGAAAAACACGATTGGATCGATTTCGAAGGAGGGTCTCGGACGACTGGAAACGGTTTCTATTTCCTGAAAGGCGACTTGGTAATGCTTGACTTGGCACTCCAACAGTTCGCGATGGTTGAATTAAGTAAGCGAGGGTTTACGCCAACCATTACCCCGGATTTGGCTCAGGATTCTGTACTCGAGGGGATCGGGTTTATGCCGCGGGGACCGGAAACCCAGATCTATAGCATTGAAAATATGAATTTGTCGCTGATTGGAACTTCTGAAATTACCTTGGGGGGACTGTACAGCGGAAAGACGATTGCCGAGTCAGACTTGCCGATTCGCTTGTGTGGTATTAGCCACTGCTATCGTACCGAAGCGGGAGCGGCTGGCCGTGCTTCACGGGGGTTATACCGCGTTCACCAATTTACGAAAATCGAGATGTTTGTGTTTGCGCGTCCCGAGCAGAGTGACGCCATGCATGAGGAATTGCGGCAGATTGAGTGTGATCTTTTTGATGCAATCGGAATTCCTTATCGGGTCGTCGATACTGCAACAGGCGATCTAGGGGGGCCAGCTTATCGGAAATACGATCTAGAGGCGTGGATGCCCGGTCGAGGTGAAAGCGGAGAGTGGGGAGAAGTGACCAGTACCTCGAATTGCACCGACTATCAGTCGCGAAGGCTAAACATTCGGTACAAAGTAAAAGATAAGAAAGGAACCCATTTTGTTCATACGCTCAATGGAACGGCTTTCGCATTGAGTCGCGCATTAATTTCAATTCTTGAGAATCATCAGAATGCAGAT
>Ga0214481_100014_pt1 | contig 69623 bp, 59 predicted proteins | sample M1_20Mar14CPVII9_4_FD_165057 | JGI IMG/M metagenome (GOLD analysis project Ga0214481, IMG submission 165057) | Marine eukaryotic communities from Monterey Bay, California, United States - M1_20Mar14CPVII9sort6BwellG10 | ecosystem: Environmental > Aquatic > Marine > Unclassified | place: USA...
TAGTGAAAAGAAAGGAGGAGATACATCTTTCAATGTTGATGCATTACGACATGTTAAGAAGGCATTTCGTTTACTTTGGGATGGTGCACGTTATATTGAGGACATTATTAGCACAAGTAGTATCAAGAATGATGAAAGTGCAGAGTTGTTGAGAATGTCCTGTTTAGAATTACAAAGCGAGGGTATACAGTTTATTACAAAAGTTTTGAATATGATATATACCAAGTATCGCAGCTTATTAAGCAAGAAGAGTACATCATCGTCGTCTGGTGGTATTAAGGAGCTATACGCCTTGTTTGATAGGGCAGCATCATCAGCAATGAAAGCTGTGGGGACGTTTGAAAAGTCTACAAGTATCTTTACATCATCATCCAGCAACAATAATAAGTCAAGTGGTAACAAGTCGTCAAAGAGGAAGAAAAGTGCATTATTACATTTCCATTGTGTAGTTGGGGATGAACTTGATAGTGTTGCACTACATCTATCTGAATCATCATCATCACTGCCTGCTTCGTATTATGAATACTGTGTCTATAGATCAATACATCAATGGCGATTGACTTCGACGATCGATACTAAGCAGAGGGTGCCAATCCTTGACAGCGGTAAACAAGCGAAGGGAAGCAACAGTGATAGTATCGAATCAGCGGTTAGCTCCGTAACATATTCAATAGTACAGTTAGTTCTTGAGGCACGTTATAGATTACTAAGCCATGATCACAAAGAGTTACACGATGAGGAAGAGGACTGTGAACGCATTATATCCAACTTCGAGTCGATTATTATCAACAACACCAATTGTTCACCGACTAGTTTGAATAGATGTAGGTCTATGTTAATGATGCTTAATCTACAGAGGGAAGCAACTGGCCTTATTACATCCACACAACAGCAATCATCACAGACAAGAAAAGGATCATCTATTAGCATACTGGCATCAGTACTCGGACAATGTCTTGCCCCACTCGAGTACAAGTTATCAAGATTGACAAAGGATCAATCTCGGAGTTTAAACTTTCGACTATCATATGCAGATTGTTGTGCCAAGTCGGCATCTCTCTATGATATAGCTGCAGCAATGCAGTCTGGTGGCGATGATGAAGGAAAAGGGTATACTAACAAAGCCGAATCACAGTTGAGTAACGCCTATGATATTTTAGTCAAGGAGCTTGGTCGGCTTGATAAGGAGAGTTTTGATAGGAAAGCCCCGTCTATAGTTGCAATTGATATGTTTGCAAAGGTGAGTTTGAAAATACTGTGTCGATCAGTATCAAGATTATTATATCATGTGTATGCTCAATAAAGCTGCCAACCTCTTCTTTCTCAGGCTGCTACATTTGTTGGTAAACGAAGATTTGATAGAAAAGAGAGCCAGGCATCAATTCAACCTCTCATTTTGGCATCTGAAATCATGACAAAGGTGGCAATCAAGGCTGAGGGTAAAGAGCTGTTCACTTTATATCAAACATCAAGTCGATTCATGTACCTATCATCCGCATTAGAGGCCAATAATAACAATGTCCAATCATGTGCCGCCCTTGCCATGGCAGCATGGTGTGCAATAGAGAGTCTAGTCATTTCATCAGATGAGGAACGTCCCGACTGTCCCGAGGGTGACTCTACAGCAGAAGAGATACTTCTCTTCCCAGATAGCACTGTCCTAAGTGTGAGATCAGAAGCAGATAGTGCCACTGATGTTCTATCTCCTATAATAAAAAGGCTGGTACGTGCCTACATTGAGTGCAAAAGTCCATCCAAGAAGAAATCATCTCAAGTTGATGACGATGACGGTTCACTTTCATCGACCATTAACAACACTTTAATGGGAAAAATCTTGTCTGTAGCCACATCTTCAGCATCAGATGAGAGTGGTGTAACTGACATACGGTTATCAAAGCTATTACATTGTGCTGTTTGGAATCAAACGCGGTACGAGAACGAATTATCTGCATCTCAAATAGCAGATGTTATCCGTGAGGTACTTAGATCAACAATGAAAATCATGAAGAGCAACCTCCCTAATGACGAGGATGATAAGCTATATTTTCACCTTATCGACGAATTAAAAGTGTTCATACACGCTCAGACGAAAAGGCTTGGTGATGTTATTGATGCTGATTTGCTTCAAGTTATCTCATCATCTCTCCATATAACTTTCACATCGCACTTCATCGACTTGCGGCTCTTGTACTTTAACCGACATTCTTCATGGGTACTATGCAAGAGTCCAGTTACAAAGAAGAAGCGAGAATACAAGCTCCTCAAAGAGACTTGTCTTCAAATACAGCAAGCAGAGGAGAAGTTTGCTGATTCTTCCGATGGTCAAAATGATCAAGACCTTTGTTTCTTCACTCAATGGGCAGCTGTACAGCTCCACCATGCCATCCTTAAAGAGCATCTTTATCTTGCCAAACTATCCGAGGCAAGTGAGTCTAGCCGTGTCCAATATCGATCAAAACAAACCATAAACTACATTAAGACTCTGGAAACTTGCAGGTGAGTATGATACGTGGAAGAATAAACTCTATTCATATATACCTAAGTTTATGATTCTGATTCTTTGTGTATCTTCTTCAGGCTTGCCGTTGATCAGTTATGTGAAGCTGAGGAGGAGGAAGTTTATTCTGCAGTTGTCGAATCATTGATATCCACATTGAAACGACTGCTCGGTTGGTTCACATATCATAGTGATACAGTTTCCGCCACAGAATGCTTCATCTTGCTTCAGAAAGTTTACTCTTTTGTTGAACAAACAGAACACCCTCTTGATGTAGCTTCAAGCTTCCTTCTGGTTTCTGCCAAATTTGATGACATGGTGACTCTGTACAATGAACACATGGACGGAGTAGATGTTTCCAGTGACGATCCACAAGTGAACTCAATGTTACAATGTTTGAACCTTTTATCCCAAACAGTAAATCCAGATCGAAGCAGTGAACTGATTGTTGATCTAAATGGATCGCTGCACCAAGTATCTAGATGTATCGAGTCAGAAATGGAAGTAGAATCGGAAACCAATGATGAGGAAGAGTCGACATGCCCTAACGACATGATTCAGAAGCGATTATTCATAACGATGATGCTCATGCTTCACTCCAAGTTAAGCCTTGATGCAGGACGGCCTACTGAAGCAATCAAATATCTTGATTTGTGTCGTATCCAATGTAGAGAGCTAGTACGGTACATGCGCTCTGTGAAAAGCTATTCCAATAGCTTGTCTATGGATGACATTGCAATCCAAGTCGACGATATGCTAACGACATGCTATGAACAATCTGCTGTTGCCTTTTGCCTGCTCGGAATCAGAAGAAAGGCCGAAGATTGTGCTTTGTTAGCTGTTCTGAAGCAGAAAGTCGTGACAACAGAAAAGTTTGCTCTCGTCAATCTGCAAGATCTGATCAATTTGATTAGCCAATACCCTGGAAATGAGTCCATCCTTTGCCCTATTCGGTCGTTATTGAAAGTTAAAGCCCTCTCACTATCCGAAGACAAAATGGGTGACATTTCAGTTGACAGTATTGGGTGTGAAGTCCTTGATGGAGATGAGTTCATACACATGCTTTCCAAGTCAAAGAACATTCTAGCCTGTGAGTTTTCAAACTGTCGAACTTTGCTGTCTTACCAAGCCGTATCTTTCTCATGTCTTCTCAATCTCTCTCTTTTCTTTATCAGATGATGATTCGTTTAGCAGCTGTTTGCCATCTTATGCGGCTAAATCTCACACCTATATTACCCAGGTATATAAGCAACTAAAGAAATGCACAAGTCAAGAGGATGCTAATACACAAGTTCCATTAAGTTACTTTATAAGAAGAGTTGGTGCTGAATTGAAACTTCGAAGGTACCGCAACTCATCTGTTAACTCGATATCAACAATAATGACAGAAATTACAGCCTCAAAATATGGATCTGGTATTTGTAATGCTGAAGCTTACTACCGTTTGGGGTTGATTGAACTGAGGAAAGCAAGAGATAATGCAGAGCTTCAAACACTGTGGAATGATCATACAATCGACTCTGGTGAAGCAAGTCTCGGTCTGGGCGATTCCAACCTTCTCGAGGCAAGAAAGCTCTTTCATTATGCCATATCTGAAGCACCACCAGCCTCACACAACCTCACAAAAAATATATTGAGATGTCTTGCACTTGTGACGGGACCAAAAGATGGCCAGACTACGCCAGGCTTGACTGCAGCATCTCTGATACATATATCTGTTGGTGGTACATTCCGTAACATTGTGAGCGATGCATTCAAGGGAGGAAAAGTTCACGATTCTTTCCAGGCCTTTGATGACGAATCACTTGACCATGAGGCGAGAGTTCAAAGTGTTGGTCAATTACTATTGGATTCTGCTTCTTTATTACCAAGTAGTTGGAACATTGCAACAATAGTAACATGTCCTACTGGGGACTTATTGGTATCCTCTCTTCGTATTTCGACAAGTAGCAGTGGAGAAAAGACGGTTCATATTGAAACGTCTTGCATCTTTCCAGGCTCTTGTGAAAACAATAATGATGAAATTGGTATTCAGGGTGATGTTCTAACGCCTCTTGATCAGATAATAGAAAGGTCTCAAAAGCAATTGCATGGTATTACCGAAGAAGTTCAAGAGCAATTGAATGAGGAATCATCAAAACGGAAGTGGTGGAAGAAGAGACACTCCGTTGATGAGGATCTTCAGTCACTTTTAAGGTATGCTGAAAAGGCATACTTTGGCCATGATCTTATAAGGCAACGGTTGATTCCAGATGAGTTGTTTTGGAGAAGCGAGATAATAAACAATTCTTATGGTAATGATGACGATGACAGTTCAGAATGCTCTGATTTAGGACCTTCCAAGTTGTTTGAGACTACAGATTGTGATGCTTCGGTAGCTATGGAATGTCTTAGTTTTGACAAGGAAAGTGAAAGATCAGAGCTCACAAAGCTAACAGTGGCTGTGATCAAGTCAAAGCTTACTACATTTGATATTGCCGAGAAGGATGTTAAAAAGATGCGCAAGACTGAGTTGATTGAGTTACTTTTATCAAAAATGGAAGATAGCTTCAACGGTAGTGAATTAGAAAAGGTAAACACGAAACACATTGAATCTCCGAATGATGTAGAAGAAGGCCAATCATCAGAGGAGCCATGTACAATCCTCGTCCTTGATGAGCATTTACTGAGATTTCCCTTCGAAAGTATGGACATGATGTCGAACAAGGCAGTGACTCGTGTGCCTTGCCTCTCCTTTGTACTTGCAACTCTACTTGAAACGGAAGTTCTTCATTCATCAACTATACTAATGGCAGATCCAAGAAAGGTCAAATATGTACTGGATCCTGAATCTAATCTGGCTGAATCCGCGTCAACATTGGGCTCGGCTCTAAACTTACTTGCATCTAATAATGGATGGGCTTGGGAAGGAGTAGTAGGAGAAATGCCACCCTCCGAGTTCATGCAAGAGGCTTTGACAGAAGAGAATGGCTTGTACCTATACTGTGGCCATGGTGGAGGGGAGAAGGCTTACTCAAGATCTCAAGTAGAAGATTTAATGACGGAACGAGAAGATGGAATCCGAGGATGCCGAGCACCGGTAGTATTGATGGGATGTAGTAGTGGCAAACTCAAATCAGTCAATACCCCAAACGATCCTACTACTCGACAACACGATAAGAAGATGCACTACGAGCCTGAGGGTATTGCCTTAAGTTATCTATATGCTGGTGCTCCCTGCGTCGTTGGTAACTTGTGGGACGTTACTGATCGAGACATTGATCGATACTGCCTCACATTGATGGAGGACTTTCTCCTACCATCTCAGGACAATGTCTCCATACAATCTCATAGCCTTGCAAAGTGTGTAGCCAAAGCAAGACGAGCATGTAAACTTCGATACATTGTTGGCAGTTCTCCTGTTTGCTATGGTGTGCCTGTGATTACTCCTTGACTGTAATTACTCCTGATAAGGCCATTTAATGACTCAGAGTGATGCAAGAGCGGTGGAACGGCACAACTCGGGTATGTGGCAGCCGAACCTCCACACAAGAGACTCAGATATACCTATTATCTTCATTCGAGCAGTACCCTAGAGCAATCTGCTCTAGGACACCAAGATGAAACTTGGATCACACCATAAGGCAGCGGAAGAGCACCCAACATTCATGGTTGAGTAGAAGGAGGTTATATTGCCAGCCAAGAGGCTAATCTAAGGTGACCGTTCTTCCACAACACTCAGTATGCTCTACCCAATATGGGCTAATATTGTGACAAGTAGTATCCAGATTGAACACTCAAGTCAATGAGTTGGTTCCTATATTCAGTCTATGTCCGATGACACCGAGCATAAAGTCCACGAAGGAGTGATATGCGGGAGGCAAAAGGAATTGTCATCTTGGCACTGAATACGCCATTGTGCTATTACGGCTTTGCTTCTTCTTGTGGGCTCTAGGTCAGAAGATTTTACTCGTTCATCACATCGTGGATAACCCCGGCGATAGCATGCGGATCAGGCAGTTTCGGTTTCCTCTACAAGTACTCCCTACGGCGACAGAGGTTTCCCAACATAAAGAAGGTACTCCTTAAGGCACTAAGATCATGCGTCGCAGGATTTTGTTTGTCTTAACTGACAGGAGTTATTTGTCTAAGGTCTTGCGGCACCGAAGTGACTTCCGTGACCTTGGATGTTTTGGAAGGTCTTTACTGACCTTATAATAAAGTGGGGTGTCGATATTATTGTTATTCGTCCTTCGGTAGGATATATTAGATTTGAAGGCCTGGGGAGACCATATTAGTAGTCAGACCATTTGACTATTTTGGTATTGGTATATTATTGGTGCTTTGATACCCGTCACGAGGGTTATCAACCCGAGGAGGGGCTGATGTCACTCATTCATTATGCTCATGAGGATGAGATTCCGCCCGAGGTAAGTTGCACAATGTATATTTATTAACTATATCTAACTCCAATCAACTCCGACATAAACCGATGTTCCGACTCAATATCTATCATATCTAACGTTTCAGCTAGCGAAGTAAGTTAAGACTGGATGTACTCTTGCTCCATAGCAAGACTCCAGTGGGATGAATGGATGGATGGATGAATGGAAGGATAAACTAGATGCAGGAAGGAACGAAGGTGGTGCCCCCTAAGGATGGGGTGGCTGGAGGGCTCAAGAACGATCAACTCTTGCCTGAGTATCAACTAGACAATCTCCCACAGCGAACCAAAGGACGACAGAATCTTGAGATAGTAGTAGAAAGGTGGCTCGGTACCTTGGACATATTGGTAGAGGGTGAATGATTGGAAGAGACGCCTCCTGCCTTTTGGGACTATCGGCTGGTGTCCACTCCGTAGTGGGCACTTCCAATTCACATATCTAGCATTTCAGCTAGTGAAGTAACTTATCCTCGGAGAAAGTCTTGAGGTAGAAGATGGGAGGTAATTATCCATGGAAGGATGATACTCTTACTCAAGCTCATGAAGGAGTGAAGAAGTCTGGCTGTCTTCTAACTCTGCTGCTCTTCCTTCTTCTTCTAGTTGATGATACGGACCAATAGTGTCCGTCTAATGATGACTCAACTGCCTTGTATCGGCGTTGTTGCAGCTTCTTGGGGGACTGGATCGGCTCGGGAGTAGCCTCGGGGATGGCATTCGAGTCGACTAGTGGCTCATCCGCTTGTCCAAACTCAATATCTTCGGCCTCAGCATCTTTCTCAAGTTGAGAAGGCTGAGCTGTCTCGGAAGTATCAGATGAAGTAGTGGCTTCTTCCTTGATCTCTTCTGGCTCATCAACTTCCATGATGGGGAGAAGCTTGCACTTCCATGTCTTTAGGATACTTGTAATCTCAATTGGCTCGTTGACTTCAGGGATGGATGACAAGGCACATTCGGAGAGGATACTGATGAATTGAACCAACTCGAATGCAGGCTCAAGCTTGATAGGTCGGCTAAAGGAAGTAGTGATAGATGACTTCTTCTTCTTCTTCTTGATGGGTGTCGAGGGAGCAGATACAAGGGCTCGTATGGGAGCTTGAATGATTGGCAGACTTGTAACTGCAGTCAATTCACGTCGTCGGGCTAGATTGACAGCCTTCTTGTTCTTTCTTATGCTGGATAATGCTGACTGACGATCAGCACGATTCTTCTTGGAGTTAATGGATTGCTTGAATACACGAAGCTTGGTGGCAACAATTACAGGCTTGGCCTCAGGCTTGATCTTCTCCTCGGTAGCAGTTGTCTTGATCTTGTCTTGATATAGACGCTTCCACAATGAAAGCTTGGCAGATGATGCTGTTGGTGGAACTCTGAATGCACATTGGATGGTAGTAGCGGCATGCTTCATTTCATTTTTCAACTCAACACAGGCATTGATGAAAACATCAAAGTCTTCAAGAGTAGCTGGATCAAGACAGCAATTGAAAGGTTGATGAAGTTGAGTAGGAAGTACACTTCTACCAGTACGATGAAGGATGTGGTTCGCCCATTTCTCAGCTTCTGTTTGGACATATTGCATCTCTTGCTTCGCAACCTTGCTTGTATGACGATAGCAATGGCTCATGTCTGCCATATACTTCTTAACATCTTGGTTGTTGTGTTGGAAGAAGTAATCATAGTAAACAGGCAATCCAACACTGACACGTCTTGATGTATTCTTCTCGTTGCTCTTGATACTCTTCAGAATGGAAGGAAGAGGTGCAGGTTGAAATGCGGAGGATGGAAGTGTGGTAAGGATATCCTCAAACTTGGCAACTTCTAGTCCGCTATGTTCTGAACATTCGTAGAATACATTTCGTTCAAAGATTAATCTTGATTCCTTATCAAATGCCTGTTTAGTTGTGTAGTTGAGGAGGAAGGAGAGAAGAAGGTTAGGTTGTGGCATGCCAGAGGTTGTTGTGTCATGAATGATATGTAAAGATTCACATAAAGATACTTACATATCCCAACGTCTCTTCAATAAACTCGGCTTGGTAAAACTGGATGAATCTTTGATGCAAAAGAATAGAATACTCAAAGTAGATTATGAGCAACTCATCCACCCACATCTGGTGACTGTACTTGGCATCGAAGAACTGTTCCACGGTAGCATTCACGGTAGTATTATCGGCGGAGGTATCTTCATCATTGGCATCGGTGGTAGTAGTAGCATTCTTCTTCGAACTTGTAGTAGGGGTGACATCTGACGAATGGTGGCGGTGGATCATCTTGAATTCTTCGGAGATCTCTGTAAAAGTAGAGATAATAAGTGTAACGAGACAATACAAATATAACATAGCAAACAAACACAAAAAGCAACACATAAAGACTTCGACGAAAGCATCAACAAAGGATGAGGTGCCCTTCATCCAAGAGGGAGTCGACATATCGACCAATAGGCGGGTGCTCTGGAGAGCACGGGAAGCAGTAAGGGATAGCATGGTAAAGGCTTTGGGGTATAAGTATCGAATGATATTATGACTTTGTGTGAAAGTAGTGGTAGAGGCGGTATCACGTTTTCAACTGATTCGATACAAAAACACGCCAATTTACGAGAAAGAAGTGTATGTGTATCACTTCATTGTATATAGATTGAACTGTAGCAGGAGAAAGAGTGTCATCAATGTAATATATCATCGTTAAGTATTAGCTTAGCTATATGCTATGTGTTATGATCGTCGGTAGTCAATTAATATCCTCAAAATTGCAACAAAAAATGCACACATCTTATGTTCACGTCATAGCACATTGGCGGCCACTGTGTAAGTAGACACTTATACTGTGTATGAAGTAGATAATATCACTAAGAGTGTTACTGAAGAGTATGAAGAGGAGATGATTGTGTTGTGGTCGTCTCAGTTTGATATCGGGCGGCAAGTTGAAATTTACTGAGTACCACCAAAAGTTAAAAATGTCAGGAAAATCAAGAAGTCTTCCTCTCGATAGATCCAAAACGGAAGCACCTCCAGTGTGCTTAGGTGTATTGTATTGTTGGACAACCTTCCTCTGCTCATATCATACCACGTCCATAATTAGAGGTTCGATTGTAGTATCTTCGGGAGTAAGGAAGAATCTTGTACTGACCGAGTATCTTGACGGAAGATACTTCGCCATTTGAGTATCTTCATAGTTAGAGGTGTGTTGCATTAGTTGAATGATTCTCTCATAGTATAAGTATATCAATTGTGAACACAGACTTTAAGATTTACACTGCTTTGTACTAGGTTCTTCCACAGCTGATTCTCCATCCTGTTTCCTCTTATTCTTCCCACTGGCCGCAGCCTTGGGCCCCCAGTTAGGCTCTGGATTATGTGCCCATCTCTTTGCCTTCTTCCGATCCTTCTCGAATCCTTTAGGTATAGTAAAATCAATCTCGGTACTCATCTCTTTTGATAGAATCTTGGATGCAATGTCAACATACGATTGGTGATTAGATGATTGGCTTCCCTGTTCTTCACCCACACGATGTTTCTTCGACTCCTTCTTCTTATGTGGAGGATGCTCCTTGCAGTAAGCACGGACAACATCCCACACTACATGATTGGGAGCATCAGTCTTGATAGCTTGTGGTTCCTTGTGGTAGGCACTGACACGATACCCTGCATTTACGAGTGCAGCTTTGAACATTTTCATGGGTATGGCAGGACTATTCACCGTCTTACAAAGTGTTGGAAGTAAGTGATAAAGCGGAGTATCCGGTAGCTCCTCACTCACGGAAACAAGTAGTCCATGTAATGTCGTCGCAGTATGAAGAGGGTGCATGGGCGTGCCACCAGAGGGGTTTACACCATTATTTGTCTGAGCAACTTCCAATCTACCAATTGCATCATTCATCACATCCATGTCATGAAGTGGCCCAGTCCATAGCGGTCCAGCCATCTTATATGCCGACCCAGTCTCACATTCTTCAGTTGGTGCACGTCCATTACGATATACATTGGATGGTCTTGACTTCTTATCCGTACTGCCCTCTGCTTGATCACTGTTCTGTTGTTGTTGCCATTGAGTAGATACATACTCGTTCGTTCCGATGGGTGTTACGTGAAATGAAGAGCACCTTACAGATTGAAACAAATGACCATGGTTCAAGGAAAGATTATTCACCTGATACAAAATCAAAACATGTGTGAGTAGACAATCTCTTCATGTCCAAAGTATCATTACAAAACAACACAAAACTTACCCCAGCCTTATCATCATAAACTTCAATAAATACTCTACAATAAAATGCCATACCAACACTCAATACCGGTTTAATAGTCCGACCATATCTTCCAGCGACAACACTGACATGATATAATAATATCCTTAATGCTAATTCCTGTAAATATCCCGAACGTTGGATTGGAAATGATCCATATCGTCCATAGCATGTTTCAGGATGTGAACCACCCAATGCTGCCATGTCAGTACATGTTATGGCCAATAATCCACCATTAACTATGCTTTGCATGGCAGCATCAATGAATGGTGCGGCACTACCATATGGATCCAAATCTATGACATCATATTGTGGATTTTGTTGTAATTGTGATGGATTACATTGATCGGCATGTAACTTTGGTGGACGTCTTGACATGTACATTTCATGTGTGGCGTCGCCTACTTGTAGTTGTATACCGTGTAGTCGTAGAGCAAAGCTACTAGTACCGTCGTCCTTGTCAGACACTAATACATCATTCAAGGCGTTCCTACCAACATTCTCTCGTGCCATGTCTACAGCTACCGGATCGAGATCGTTCACAATAATTGATCGTACTCCCGGCACTTCCTTCCAATACCTCAAGGAACGCAATCCTGATGCTGCCAATGCTTCAAATATTGATACTCCGTGTAAAGTTTTGCTTGTTGTTGTAGTGGTTCCATTGTTAGGCATAGATTTAGATGATTCAATTGTCAACTTTGTAAAATCAACAGATTTCCTTGCCAACTCAACCTGTGCATCAATATCTATTTCGAACTGTGCTAGCCTTGCCTTACGTTCTTCCTTTTTCTCCTTCTCCTTCTTCTCTTTTGTATCACCATTACTATTGTCCTCCTCCTCCTTCTTCCTTTTCATATCCAACTCATTCAACATTAACTTCCTCACTTCCTTCTTTTTATTAACACGCCATAATCGTTCAATACGTCGTTCCGTATACATCCCTATCATTAATATTGATAAATCACGATTTTGCACCTGTACTGGATTATAAAAGACAGAATTTTCAACGACAGGATATAGCATTGATATTGATCCCTCGGTTATTAGTTGATGATTGGATGGTATGTTGTTATTGTTGGTGGTATCCTTTGTGTTAGATGTGGTATCTTGTGTGGCAGCGGCGTCATTGGTTGATGATGTATTTGTAGACATGGTTCTGCTGCTGTTGAATAATGCGGTATGATATTGGATGATAGATTGTTTGTTGCCGGTATACTGATGATGATTGCTTGTCAAGTTGGTGATGTTAAGTGCCGTGTAACTTCGACTTGATTGCAACAATCTATTGCAAAGAAAACTTTTCTTTAAAGAAGGGTTGCGGAATAGATTAGAAACTATTAGATTATTATTATATCGAGCCACCGATACAATCCGTTGCATAGGGTATACTTGATATATCAACAAGCTATTGGCAACAGTAAGAGGAGATGTGTGGTCTCACAAAACTCAAAATCTTTTACCTGGGACAAAAATATATTATTGGCGATACAACCTTCACTCGTTGACTACAATGAATCTGAAACGAACATGAATCTTCGACTACGCCACAACTTGATGCAGGGACTGACGGAGATTCAGCAGAGTCATTCATAGAGATGATCTCTAAACAGACTGAGTGGTAGTTAGTGTTTCAATCGATCATCATGTTGGATAGATCATAGTATTATCAATTTACGGGTGACTAGAAATAGAAATTTGAACACATCTTGTGCACCATCTCTCGACGTACTTTTGCAATGATAGCTTTTTCACAGAATAATTGCAATCATACAGCCACCGCCTCTCATTGGTATCGAATATATTATTATTACATTATACATTTAGTTGCCATGAATAACACCGCATATGGGCTACAACGTTTATTGGCCACATATCAAAACTTCATTATGGTTGAAGACGAGATATTATTGAGATACTAGGGCTACCACCATCAGAGCACAATGACTACATTCGACAATACCACCATCAGAGAGATGACTACATTCGACAACTTCTGTTTATATTTACTAATGTACATCCTTACACTCTCCTCGTTGGCAACGTTTCTCACGGCTCTCCTTCGCCTATTTAGTAAACTTGATACCACCTGAATGACATTTCGTATTACCATGTTGCTTATGGCTGCTATCAGGCGTTTCCCAATCATCTCCATACGCACCAGCCAATACTTTCTGAGGGTTGTTAGGAACGGCTACATGAAAGGAACCATCATAAACTGGTTTGTAAACGGCCGGTTTGAACACTTCGATAGGATGTGCGCAATCCAATTGATCGACCATATACCCATCTTTCTCTTCTGCAACGAATACATCGGCATAGGGGTAATCGTAGGCGTAGGGCCTCGAACTTTCAGTAGTTCTAGTCCAGGACGATGCCAATTTACCTTCCGCGAAGGTAGGTGCAGCACATACACGATAGCTTTGAATATATGAGAGGAGCAAACATCATTATTATGAGTATGAGCAGGCCAGAATACTCAAACAATAAACAAACAAACAACAAAGACACAAAGCAACATAAGTAACATACTTACAACATATTATCAAAGAAGAAGGAAATGCCATGCTTGGTGAATACTTGCTTTTCCTCCTCAGATAATGCAAGTAAAGCGGAGATAGTTTGCTTAGTAACAATGTAATCATTATCACTCGTCCACGGGATGAGTTTATCGGCACGGATTAGACCTAGAAGCATACCATACGAGGCGTAGTATTCCAATCCAAGTTCACACATGGCATCATCAAATGCTTTAGCCATATCACGCAGTACATGAACACAACATGGTTTTGATGAGGGATCATCATAGTTGGTTGGTTCCATTGTATCACAACGATCAATATCTCGATCACATTCAAACTTTAAACAGTTGTTATCCCACTCTGAATGGTTAAGAGGTTTTTTCTTTTGCCCTGGCCCTAACCCTTCTGGTGTTTGCCATGATGAAATATCTGGTAGCTCTCTCAATGGACATTGATGCCTACTTTGCAGATCTTCTGCATCAGATTTTACCAGAGTAGTCAACGGAGAACTAGATCGAAGATGGACTGTCTTTGGATCAACAATTGTTAATTGACGTTGATGAGTGGTAGATCGATGATTCTGCTCATTGATATTATGAGGACTATCGTTGACATTGAGATAGGTGCAACTAATGAGGACGATAGATAGCAATAATGCTATTAAGGAGATGGCAGCGTGATGTTTGTGCTCCATGATGTTGTAGTTGTGTGAGGAATGAGATGGATGTGATAACAATGCAATAGAATAATGATCGAAGAGTCAAGTCGAATACGAGATGGATATGATAATAATAATGATGATATCCAATAGTAACTCGGGGTCATTTGATAAATGGCCAACGCCAATGGGCAAAGGCAAAGATTTGATGTTCTCAAAAGAAGGAGCAGCGACCCCGGTCATCAAAGTCATGGTATCTGTCGCGAGGCATTGCAAAGTCATCTTTGTAAATATTTGCAATGCTATTTGCTCTCATAAATTATTCTCAGACGCCAAGCACATATACTTCTTCTTCCTAAATCAATATACAACTTTGCAATCATGCCACCTGCCATCTCCACAACTAACAACACCGACGTTATCGTCGTCGAGAACAACACTGCCACACCCGCCACACGTCGTGATAGCACCTCATCAACAATCGATGCTGCACAAGATATGAAGACTATGACCATCACCCCAACATCCAAGGATGTTACATCCGAGAAGAACTATTGGAATTCATTCTATTCTAAGTTTGATCTACAACATCCTTCACAGTTTTGTGTAACAACTGCCATCGAAGCCCGTTCTCAACCTATTATAGAGTTTGGCTGTGGAAATGGTCGTGATTCAATGTACTTTGCAACACATGGATTCAAGGTGTATGGATGTGATTTATCAAAGGAGGGCATTGAGAAGAATGTAGAGAAGTCGAAAGGTCTTGAAAATATCACATTTGAGGTTGTAGAGTAAGTGCAATATCTCCATGTGTACGTGTATATCATCCCCATTATATCATACTCATATCTGTCTTGCTTCTCTCCATCTCTCAACACCTCCTTAATAGTGCATCAAGTACCGATGAGGTGCAGTCAATTGTAAACAAGGCACGTACCGAGAGTGGCTCGTCATTATCAAACGTCACAGTATACACTCGCTTCTTCTTACATTCGATTGATGACGTCCAAGAGGCAAAGTTCTTCAAGGCATTGTCAGATGTGTTAGTTGCCGGTGATATGTTGTACTTTGAGTTTCGTTCTAAGGAAGACGAGGTCCTAGACAAGGTCCATGGCAAGGGACACTACCGTCGGTATGTTGACACTCCAGTTATGATGGAGAGCCTCAAGACACTTGGGTTTGATATTGGGTATCATATCACAGGTCTGGGAATGGCCAAGTATAAGAATGAGGATCCATTTGTGAGCCGTATTATTGCAACAAAGGTGTAAGTGGTGTAGGACAAGAAGAGAGGAGAAGTGAAGAGGATACTGCCACACATGTGTACATGAAAGATACCACCCCGAGACAGTATTGTAGTGTTGTAAAATTAAACAGAAGACAGTATTCGTTAACATCTAAGGTACTCAATATTTAAGTTATCAAGCAAGGGTAGATTTCATTTGAACTTGCTCTTCATCGCCACATCGGTCAGTTAGCACACCTAAGTCATAAACAACACTTTCACCTGCATCACGAAGTAGTGTCTTTGCCTCATCAACACACTCCTTCTTCACAATAAGAACCATTCCAACACCACAATTGAATGTCCGAAGCATTTCATGATCATCCAGACCACTGATTTGTCTCATCCAGCTAAAGACGGGAGGGAGAGCCGGATGACTTGTTATCTCAGCCTTGACATTCGATGGTAAACTGCGGGGTAAATTCTCAAGCAATCCACCGCCTGTAATGTGTGACAGACCAGTCAACATCTCCTTCTTTAGCAGAGGAAGACAGCACTTGACATATAGCTTCGTGGGTGTCAACAGAGAATCACCGACAGATCCAGCATTCTTATCCCATGGGCAAGCCGAATCGTAATCCAAGTTGGCCTTTTCGACCAACTTCCTAACCAGACTGAACCCATTACTGTGCACACCACTACTTGGAAGACCAAGTAAAACATCACCAGTAGCTACATTCTTTGGCAATACACGATCCTTGTGAACGGCACCCACACTAAAACCAGCCAAGTCATAATCTCCTGGTGCATACATTGATGGCATTTCAGCCGTCTCGCCACCGATCAAGCCACAGCCAGATTGTTTACAACCCTCAGCAATACCCCTAACTACAGCCGCGGCCTCTTCAACGTCAAGCTTGCCAGTTGCAAAGTAATCAAGGAAGAAGAGAGGCTCTCCCCCGGCAACGATGAGATCATTAACACACATGGCAACCAAATCAATGCCCACCGTCTCGTGCTTCTTGGTCATATGAGCAACTCGTAGCTTAGTTCCAACTCCATCCGTGGCACCGATAATGATGGTGTCCTCGGTCTTATATCCCGCTGCTGCCAAATCGAACAGACCACCAAATCCACCAAGGTCGGCATCACAACCAGGTCGACGAGTGGCCTTACATGATGGTTTGATAAGCTCAACCAGTGTGTTTCCAGCATCGATACTCACTCCCGCATCAGCGTAGCTGACTGAAGTCTTGCACTTCTTTTGGATGGCCTCAATAAATGCAGGTCCCTCAAGGGCTTGTACCTTGGCCTTGAGGGATTCGGCCGTCTCACCTCCCTCAACCTTGACCACTTTTTGAACAACAATGGGTCCTCCATCAACTTCCTCTGTCACCTCATGAATGGTACAGCCACTTTCTCCTTCCTTGGCGTCAATAACTGCTTGATGTACTGCCAAGTCCATACCACCAGCATGTTTAGGAAGTAAGGAGGGATGCACATTGATGCATCGACCAGCCCAGTATTCAGTAAACTCCTTCGATAAGATCCTCATGTATCCAACCAATAAGACATAATCCACGCCTGCCCCTGCCAACACAGAAGTACACTCAGCATCATACTGTTCCCTACTCAATCCCTTTGAGGATACAAATTCCGTTGTTACCGTCACTCCCAAACTCTTTCCCTTCTCGAGAATGGGTGCCGAACTTTTATTACTAACGACGGCAACAATCTCAGCATGTAGTGTTCCATTGGCACAAGCCTCCATAACAGGGATGAGGGCAGTACCACGAGTCGAGCCTAATACACCAATACGTAACTTCTTGCGGATGGCACCCTTGGCAATGTCTGTTCGGTAATGCATAAGATTATCACCAGTGGCATCATCTTGAAACCTAATTTGTTTCACCGCCTTGTATGATGCAGCCAATGCCTCGGATAAGTTCGATCCCATCCCGGTAACGGCAAGTACACGTCCACCAGAACAACGAGTAACTGGTTTCTCACTATCACCAGTATCAACCTTGGTACCAGCATGATATACCTTAACATTATCAATACCACTTACATTATCCAATCCTTGAATAATCATACCCTTGGGATATTTCTCGGGATAACCTTTCGCGGCACAAACGACTGTAGCCGCTGATACATTTTCCTTGAAACGTACATCAATGGTATCAAGCTTACCATCACAACAGGCACACATTACCTCATATAAGTCTGTTTCGAGGAGGGGTAATACCACCTGTGTTTCGGGATCACCGAAACGGCAATTGAATTCAAGTACGGATGGTCCGTTGGGTGTGAGCCTAAATTATGGAATGTTTGACAAAAGGAGGATAAACGAGTTGGTTTAGATTTCAATAAAGATATAAATGCAGACAAGGTTTAAAAAGAAATACATATAATACTCACATCATACCAGCATACAAAACACCAACGTAGGGTGTACCCCTCTCAGCCATCTTTTCCACAGTTTTAATACACATATCCTCAATAATCTTTTGCATCTCAGGCGTTACACAAGGCGCTGGGGCATATGCACCCATCCCACCGGTATTTAATCCTTCATCATTATCCAATGCCCTTTTATGATCTTGTGCCGCTGGCATTAATACTGCAGTTTTACCATCACAGAATGCTAAACAACTCGCTTCAGGACCTGTCATGAATGATTCAATAACACATGTGTCACCGGCATTACCAAATGCTTTATCGGACATGATTTCATTCACGGCATTGATAGTTTCTTGGGGTGACGTGGGTAGTAGTACACCCTTTCCGGCGGCTAATCCTGATGCCTTGACTACTTGACGATCGGTTGGATCGAGTGATTTTACGTATGTTATTGCCTCATCGACATTCGTGAAGTTACGATACTTTGCAGTTGGTATGTTATGCTGTTGTAGAAAATCTTTGGTAAATGCCTAAATAATTGATGTGGATTTATGGTTTGAGCTATTGCAATTGGGGATTTATGCAAATAATACAACCCCTTAATAAACCCAACAAACAAACAAAACACATAGCAATCAAACAAACTTACCTTACTAGCCTCCAATTCAGCAGCAGCCATACTTGGACCAAATACTCGAACCTCAGAACATTCCTTAGCTAAACAATCCACAACACCATCAACCAATGGTTGTTCAGGACCAACAACAACCATATTGGCATTTGCTGACTTGACTAATTGTACTATTGTTTCATTATCACTCTTTGTTAATGGTTCACTGTCAGACGTATCGTTTAACATACCAATTGTTGCATTGACAATCTTACCACCCTCACATATCATACCACCATTACCAGGCACGCATATAACTAATTTCACCAATGGTGAATTAGCCAAACTCACAGATAAGGCATGTTCACGACCACCACTACCAATTAATATAACAACATCCTTACTTGATAAACTTGCAGCTTGGGTATCAAACTTTGCCAATTGTTGTAATGTTAATTTAGTACTAGAATTAGACAATCCACAATTTTGTACTTCATTTAAAATTTGAGTTGGTTTATATAATGAAGATGGTATACCTAAAAATTGATTGGTGGATGAATCATAGGTTATTAATATCTTCTTCTTTTTGGAGTTATTGTTATTAGTAGTCGATTGGAGTGACGAATATAAGATGGATTTAATATAGGATACCTCATTTTGAATTGTAGTTGATACATATTCAGTTAGTGATGTTGGTAAGTTGTATATAATCAGTTGGTTGCCACTACTGCTACTCTTAGTATTACTATTGTTGTTAAGGAAGGTACGATAAGGAGCCTTTAACAATTCATACTCCATTGATTGTGATCGGATTGGTTTGATGGATTGATATGAGTTATCATTGTTAGTAGAGGATACGACGGCATTGGATACCAATTCAAGGACGGGAGTTGGTGCTGTGCCGCCAAAGCCGATTATTACGATATCTTCTGAGATATCTGCTGGTATACTACTCATGGTATTTGTTTGTCTATTGTTGGGTTTCAGTCTATTGCAGTGATGGTGCACCTTGCTTTGTGTAATTTATGAGAGAAAAAGTAAATTGTGTGGCTATGAAAACTCCTAGCGTGAAAACTGATTGCAATACTGCAATACCTACATAGCTCTCTCTATCATTATATGTGGCTCTATTTGTATTGCAATGGAAATATATAGTAGGGCGGCGTATTGAAAGTTGAATGTTGAAGGAGGATAAGCATATTACATAGCTAAAGTTCTTCTGCAGAGGAGAACCTCCTCGATGTGCGACTAAAGTAGTTTGCAACAATCAGACATAAGTTGGTATACCTATAATTATTTGTTATGTATACTATTCTCAAGCAGTTATTTTATATACATTAAATATTCAAAGATAGTATTCAATGTCTGGAGAAGACCGTTATAGCAGCAGTGATAGTAGTAGTAGCATCAGTGACGGTCCGTGGATTGATCAGTTTGAGTATCTATGTTCCTCAGAGCAACTCTCTATTGATGAATTGCAAAGGATGACTAAAGATATATCATTGGATGACTTACGCAACTCTTCCTTTCTACACCGAGTGTGTATGAATCAGAAGGTCACATTAGAAATAGTGGAATATCTTCTACATCTATACCCCCGAACTATACACAGATCTATAGACATATCTTATGAGCAAGTTGAATCAGCATATCCTTTACACTTGGCGTGTTATAATGAGTACTGCCCAAATGAAGTGATTCAACTACTTCTGAGAAAGAGTACAGGTCACCATCATATTTTTCACATATGTTTCATAAAGTTTGATTGGGCAAATACTGACATGAGCGGTGAAAATGGTGGTCTTCCTCTTCATTATTATTTATCAAGAAGATCAAATGTTGACCTTGACATAGTCAAACAGCTATCAAGCAAATATATATTATCATCAACTGATGGTGATATCCGTTATTCCAATGGTTATCCTCTTGGTGACACGAAGTGTATTCCGCTACATATCCTTCTATATAACGAAAGCATCGGAGATATGTTTGATGTGTTACAATATCTGGTGGAAGAAAATCCATCTTCGCTAAAGCAAAGGCCAGATATGAACACACTCCTCTCCATATTGCCTGTTTAAAGAAACATATCACTGCACAGACAGTCAAATTACTTCTTAGTCTTGATGTAGATTCAGTTTATCAACGAGACAACGTCAATGCCTTACCTATACATTGTCTTTGTAGTGAAGCAAGGAACGAGAAAATGAATGATGAGGCCTCGGATATATTAAAGCTTTTACTCGAGGCTCATCCGAATTCAGTATCAGAAACAAGTGATCAAGAACATGATGAAAACTTAGAACTGCCCATACACAAAGCTGCTAAAAGCATGTCCCCTGGTTGTTGCAAAGTGCTTGTTGATGCCTACCCAGAATCGGTGAAGACGGTAGACAGATATGGATATTTACCATTTCATCATTCATGCATGAATGGACGACCTGATACGGTAGAATATCTATTAAAGATGTATCCAGAAAGTCTCCATATCGGAGATAATTGTGGGTATTTGCCGATTCATTGTGCGGCCGGTAGTCCTGGAGAGAATACTGCTGAAATTGTCAATTTCTTACTCCGTCATGACCCTGACTGTGTATCGAAGCAAGTTACAAATCAAATTGTCAGCAGTATTAATGATGCTTTGCCTCTTTACTTAGTTTGTTCATACTGGGGCGTGGATCAGTACAATGTAACAGAACTCCTTTACGATCTATATCCCGAGGCAATTCTCGTACGAAATGGATCTGGGCAACTTCCATTCGATATTCTCAGAAATAGAGATGACGAGATGTTTAGTGACAGAAGTTCTTACGATGTAGAGTCAAAACGAAGAAATACGGAACGTTTAGCCTTTCTATCAAGTCAAATGAGTTTTGCTTATAAATCAAAAGATGAAACTGCCATGAGAACACGTGACCGTACTGGTTCCCTGCCACTTCACAAAGCAATACGAGATGATGAATCACTCGGCACTATTAAACTGCTTGTCAAAGGGAACCCTGAGGCTGTTGATATACCCGACCGCAGAAGAATGCTGCCCTTGGACATAGCAAGTGAAGATAGTACAGTGGGCGTTGTCAAGTACTTGGCAGAGCTTTCTCCCGACCGCTTGAATAGATGTGATGAGAACAACAACTATCCCTTACATCATGCTTGTCGAGGAGGTAACTGTGAAGTGATACAGTATCTATTAGAAAGGCCAAAGTCTTCAGCTTCGGTGTCAGAAAGGAATGCCGGTGGTATTCTTCCAATTCACTTGTTTTGTAAGTTTGTCAATGAGCAGGAGCAAGAGGAGGAAGAAGTAGAAGACGATGAAGAGGATGATAATGCAAAGTATACTGAAACCATATGGCGTCTTCTAACGGCATATCCCGAGACAGTATTGAATTGGTAGGTATATAATCAAGGAACTAGAGTATATCTTTGGCACACGACGAATATATGATACACTCTGGGGGGAATAAACTCGACTCCTCTGACTGCTGGCAATGAGTCCTTCATCTCTTTGGTAAAGATATCAGCTGGATTGATATCCCTATGATGAATAGTAGATACCATTATGAAACGACCAGACTGTATTGAATTGGTAGATTAGTATCTAAACAACACAATCATATTAATACGAAACAGAAGACATATCACCAGATTGTCTACAGCAATATACATGCCATATAATACTCTGATTCCCTGATAATACTTTGCCATGGAGTGCATAAAAGCATAGCTGGGCAGGTAGGTATCCATGAAGGATACCAAATTTCTAGCCAATCAATTTGATCTCTCACCCTTTTGCTCTAGTCCTGAGTCCCCCATTGAAAGCAACGATATAGACTTGATTGTCTCTTCTTATTAACCTCTTAGCTACTACTAATAGTTCTTTATTGAGCTAGTCTCTATTCTCTTATTGCAATATATAAGATACCAACAACATAAAGATGCCCAAGGAAAAGAAGAATAAAATAATGTCCACAAAGATTGGACAATCAACAAAACACGCACCATTAGGACAGGTAATACAAGATGATATCAATCGTAATAAATATGCCACACGTAAGATTAGTGGTATGGTATTTTCACGTCGTATGAAGAATGCCAATGGTAGTGATGACGAAGGGATGGAGGGAGAAGGGATGGAAGAGGAAATGTTGGATGAGAAAACATCAAGGAAGATAATAGATATGGGAATAGAACAGCAACGAGAGGTTATGGAGGAGGATGCTGCTATGCAACGAGTGGTTGACAATGATGATGGTAGTGGTATGTCTTCATCGAAAAAGAAGAAATCTAATTGGTTAAAGAATAATGATGATAGCAGTGACGAAGACGACGACGATAGCGAAAACAATGAGGAAGAAGACGAAGAGGAATTAGTAGTAGAACATGATAACTCCGGATATGTTAATATATCATCAACAAATATTGGATTAACTCCCGAGGAAGAAGCCTTATTATCCAACATGATGGGAAATACATCAAAGAGTAGTGGCAATGGTATGGATGACGAGGAAGAAGAAGAACCACAGCGAAGAAATTTGGCAGATATAATAATGGCAAAGATTGAAGAGAAGGAAGCGTTAGTGCATGCTAACAAGCAGAAGCAGTATGGGGATAATGTGAATGTTGAAGAGATTGAAGAGATTGGTATTGATTTACCTCCCAAGGTTGTTCAGGTTAGTATTCTCTCTTTTTGTGTTATGTGTATGTGTTATGTATATCTTGTGCATGTGTTTGCAATATCGCTCAACCCTTGGACCCTCTCAAATCATCCATATAACAATAACAGGTCTACACTGATATTGGTAAACTACTAACACACTACACATCAGGTAAACTACCCAAAGCCTTCAAGGTCATACCCTCACTACACAATTGGGAAGAAGTACTCTACCTAACCCGTCCAGATCAATGGACACCACAGGCAATGTATGCGGCAACACGTATCTTCGCCTCGAACTTAAATCCAAAAATGGCACAACGTTTCTACAATTTAGTATTATTAGATGCTATTAGGGCTGATATTTATTCGAATAAGAAATTGAATTATCATTATTATCAAGCGTTGAAGAAGAGTGTATATAAGCCAGCGGCATTCTTCAAGGGGATATTGTTACCGCTATGTAAGCCTGATGGTAATTGTACATTACGGGAGGCAATTATTATAGCCAGTGTATTACAAAAGGTATCAATACCTGTTCATCATTCTGCCGTGGCCATACATAAGTTGGCATTAATGACTGAATATAATGGTGCGGCATCAATCTTTATCAAGTATCTGTTGGATAAGAAGTATTCATTACCCGCGCCTGTTATTAAAAGTTTGGTAACACACTTTACCAAGTTTATTACTGTTGAAAAGACGAAGGATGGGGAAGATTTGCCTGTATTATGGCATCAGGCGTTACTTGTTTTTGTCCAGCGGTATAAGAATGAGATTAGTGTCGAGGGGAAAGAACAACTACGTGATTTAATGAAGGTACATAACCATCCTAAGATTACTGTTGAGGTACGACGAGAATTGTTTGGTAGTGCTGCCTGGAGGGAGGAAAGGATGGCAGCCGCCGCTGAGGCTGGTGGAGAGGGAAGTAGTAGTATGATCATGTGATTTTGATGTTGAAGAAGTGGGGATTGATAAGTAGATACGAAGTAATGCAATGAATTAAACTAAAGTGTTGCCACACAAGATCATTGCTCACATAAGATTCACATGGTTTATGATTGTCGTCTGTCTGACAGACAATCAGGTCGTATCGCCAAAATATTAGGGGGAATGGGGATAGCCACATGTTTTTATACTCTCATAAATCACATGCACCATCAGTTTGCAAAAAGACTCTCTCTACGATAACAAACCAATAAACAAACAAATACCATGGGCAATATACCAGAAGATATATCAGAAGATATCGTAATAATCGGCTTTGGCGGCACAGCACCAACTCCCGTCCTTGAATTGGTATCCAATGCCGTCGTATCCTCTACTAACAATGATAACTCGTCATATCAATCCATCAAACCAATCCGATCACAATCAATGGAGTATGAATTGTTAAAGGCTCCTTGTCGTACCTTCCTTAACAACAATAGTAATACTAAGAGTAGCAGTAGTGGTAACCAACTGATTATATACAACTTACCAACATCACTAACAGAATATGTATCAACTACAATTCAAAATGAGGTATCCTATATTAAATCCATCTTATACTCGTCACTCCAATCTACTACTAATAACAACTCCAAAAAGAAGAAGATATTAATAACCTATGATTCATCCACTAATCAATTCTTAGGTATACCATCTCTCCTTTATAAGCCAACACAAATTTTAAATGAAGTACAAAATTGTGGATTATCTAATTCTAGTACTAAATTAACATTACAACAATTGGCAAAGTTTGATACCCAAGCTGCAGCTTTGCAATCAAAAGATGTGATTATATTAATTGGAGGTGGTGGTCGTGAACATGCCTTGTCTGTGAGTTTGGCTAATTCACCACTGGTGAAGCAAGTTATATGCGTGCCTGGTAATGGTGGTATGATATGTGAGGGTGGTAAAATTGTCAATGCAACAATTGGTATGTTAAACGGTACTTCTGACAGTGTCGAGGCATTAACAAAGAGTGATAATGAAACAATAGTACAATTAGTCAAGTCAACAAATGCCAATATGGTTGTTGTTGGTCCTGAACAACCATTGGTTGATGGTGTTGTTGATTGTTTGGCTAAGGAGTGTTCTGAGGTTCGAGTATTTGGTCCTAGTATGGCTGCTGCTGAATTGGAGGCTAGTAAGGTATGTTTGTTGTGTTTTTGTCTGTTTTGGGTTTATTAAGGGGTTGTATGGGGGGGGGGGGTTATGTTTACATCAATCCCCAATGCAATTTCTCTAATCATATTCCATTCAACTCTCCGACCTTTTAATAATCAATACAGGCATTTACCAAAGATTTTCTACAACAGCATAACATACCAACTGCAAAGTATCGTAACTTCACGAATGTCGATGAGGCAATAACATACGTAAAATCACTCGATCCAACCGATCGTCAAGTAGTCAAGGCATCGGGACTAGCCGCCGGTAAGGGTGTACTACTACCCAATACACCCCAAGAAACTATCAATGCCGTAAATGAAATCATGTCCGATAAAGCATTTGGTAATGCCGGTGACACTTGTGTCATTGAATCATTCATGACAGGTCCTGAAGCATCGTGTTTGGCATTCTGTGATGGTAAGACTGCAGTCTTAATGCCAGCGGCACAAGATCATAAAAGGGCATTGGATAATGATGAAGGATTAAATACCGGTGGGATGGGCGCATATGCCCCAGCACCGTGTGTAACGCCTGAGATGCAAAAGATTATTGAAGGCATGTGTATTAAAACTGTGGAAAAGATGGCTGAGAGGGGTACACCCTATGTTGGTGTTTTGTATGCTGGTATGATGTAAGTTTTGTATTGTACTCTTTGCATATGTTTGTTCAAAATCTAAACTCAATTGCGGCTGCTGCTGCTGTTCTTTGTTTTAGGCTCACACCCAACGGACCATCCGTACTTGAATTCAATTGTCGTTTCGGTGATCCCGAAACACAGGTGGTATTACCCCTCCTCGAAACTGATTTATATGAGGTAATGTGTGCCTGTTGTGATGGTAAACTTGATACCATTGATGTTCGATTCAAGGAAAATGTATCAGCGGCTACAGTCGTTTGTGCCGCCAAGGGTTATCCTGAGAAATATCCCAAGGGTATGATTATTCAAGGGTTGGATGATGCTGCTGGTATTGATAATGTTAAGGTTTATCATGCTGGTACCAAGGTTGATACTAGTGATAGTGAGAGTCCAGTCACACGTTGCTCTGGTGGACGTGTACTTGCCGTTACCGGTATGGGGTCGAACCTATCCGAGGCATTGGCTGCATCCTACAAGGCGGTGAAACAAATCACCTTCCAAGATGATGCCACTGGTGATAATCTTATGCATTACCGAACAGACATTGCCAAGGGTGCTATCCATAAGAAGTTACGTATTGGTGTATTAGGCTCGACACGTGGCACGGCCCTCATCCCTGTTATGGAAGCTTGTGCCAATGGAACATTACATGCTGAGATTGTCGCCGTCGTTAGTAATAAAAGTTCGGCACCCATCCTTGATAAGGGAAAGAGTTTGGGAGTTACTGTAACAACTGAATTTGTATCATCGAAGGGATTGAGCCGGGAACAGTATGATGCTGAGTGTACTTCTGTGTTGGCAGGAGCAGGCGTGGATCAATAAGCACTAGATGTGCAACGAGGTGTTCATGGGAGCTAAAATTAGATGTAGGCTTGCAGCATGTCTCACGCCAATTCTACTAGAAAAAATGAAATTTCTTGAGGAAGAAGTTTTTTGTGAAAATGGGATTTGATCAGCCTCTCACTCACGCTTAATTGACCTCCTACACGATGATATGCTATTTGCTTGCCAATATTGCTTTCGGTTGACTTTTATATTGTTGCTATTACGTTTAGACATCACGAGGATCGTTTAGCAACGAAGCAGCGTTCGAATTGCGTTAAAATTGACCAAGAAATGCACAAATTAGTGCATGATGCACCAATATGATGACATCGTCTCCTCTCTCATCTAATATAATACACAATCAATCCATCCGACATGTCTATTAATCATCTATTTATCTACAATTCTACTCCATTTAATTCTATCTATGATATCAATCTCCTCTCAATACCATTTAGAAGATACACAAGTTTATATAAATTCACACGTCATCTCCACCTCGTCTATAATGGGTGCTCAATCGATATAAACAATGAATTACTCGTTGTATATTGTTCTAATTCGAATATAATGCCATTCAAAAAAAGGGAGTATATCAATTTGTAGTTGTAACAAAATTGATGTCCAACATAAAGTTGATGAATAATTATTGCAATTAGATTGAGAGCTTGGTTATTAATGATTTAGAGGATTGAACGATGTGATATAGTGTATAAGTATCATATTAATGGATTTTGAGGATGGTTAGTTATAGTTTGGGATAGTTAGAGAGATGTAGATGGGTAGAGTGGAATTAGTGGTTGTCGGTATCTACAAACATTCTCTATACATTATTTATGAATCGGAGAACATCAAACACAAGTGCACGGCAAGCTATAAGGCAATTGATTCATTGGGAGATGGCTCGTCTACTCTTTGCTTCTTTGATTGCTGTCGTGATGTCCAAAACGGCTTGCTTGAATCTTTCTTGTCTATCTCTTTCTGGACTTTGTTAAGTATGTTTTCCTTCAACTGGGCCTGCCAATTGATGTAATTGTCAAAACCAATGGTAAGAACTGCAGCACATTCTTTAATGGTGAGCTTTGCAACTCTTGGGTTGTTTGTAGTATGCTTTTCAAATTTGCCAAGAGCCTTCTCATAGTGTGTCTTGTACTCTTCTCTCCTCTTATTCTCAACCTCTTTTGATGTACGCTTTCTCTTTGCAGTTGTGTTCTTCATTCCAAGTTGCTGGGCTAGTTCTTGGTTATTAGTAGTGGTAGTGGCTGTGGTGGTGTCCTTGGAAGTGAGCTCCTCGGTTCCATCCTTCCCTCCAGTCTGAACTTGGGTACGAAATGCTAGATTTGTTTTATCACTTGCTAATGCCTTGATCTTGTTGAACTTATCATTGTTTTTCTGTTTTGTATAGGCACGGAATGCATACTCTGCTATTCGTAGATGGATCTTCTCGAGTAGTGTGTCGTTGGAGAAGCCAAGGTTTTGTTTGTCGATGATCTCTTTGAACTTGGCAAACAATACCTTGTCATTTCTCAACTTGGTAAGGCTGACCGCTATGTATTCTCTTCTATTCATTGTAATATTCTCGTCTAAATAACTTTCCATAATGAACTTTAGCAAATCAATTGACCAGGGGATAAGATCGGGTTGGATAAGATGGAGTCCGCCTGAGTTAGCAAACTCAATCTGCCTTGGATAATATGACATATACTCTTGAGATGGAGGAGTGGTTGCGTCGTGTTCGAAGTACAACGCGTCTAGCAGCTCCCAAGCCTCGTCCTTATCTGATCGTGTTGGGCAATATTCGAGTTTGGCAGTTCGAATGCCACTTCCTACCATTTGCTGCATGGATGCAAGGAAGAGATCATTTGTCGTGTCGATTTGTACTGGCTCCGATGATTTGGAAGCCATCTCCTTGACAGATTTGTATAGACAATCGTCAAGCATGGTCTTGAGTATTTCAACAAGATATATGGCACATAGTCGGTTGTTCCGTAATTGGCTTGGAAGATCGGCTTGAATCAACATATCAAGGTCACTCGGCTCCTCACCGACTTTGCTCTGCACAACAAGGTAGTCGCGGAATAACTTCTCATAACATCTGTCGTCGTCCGATGTCATTGCATCCTCCATCAATGCAAATAAGGTGAGCAATATACTTCGGCAGACTTTATCAAATGCTTCATTGTCCACACTTAATAACTCATCAAACCACTTCATACGATCAGGACTGTCTACACTGAGGAGAAACCATTGCTGGAAGTATGTATTGGTAACCAACCTATCAACAAAGCCAACAGTATCAATGTGAGTATTCATCTTGCTTGCTAACTCTTCAAGTTTGTTACTTTCAAATAATTTGTCAATGTTGCTCTGTTCATTGTTAGTCTCACTGTTATTGTTGTTCTTCATATCACTACGCTTCTTCTTCCAGGCATCAAGCTTTAATGTTGATTCTTTCATATACTTGGTCAAGGCGGCAACGCCTGTGACAGTTGTAACATCTTCCTCCTCGGGACAATCATCGGCAGTATATGCCCCGCCTTTGTTAACGGCCGTCTTGGCCTGTCGGATGTTCTTGTTGGTAATTTCGGCGGCATATGTAGTAGCATTGTCGTGATTAGATGCTCGGATTGCACTGAATTGACTCTCAAGAGGGGATTGATTGCTAAATAACATGGGTACGAAGGTAAAGCCATCAATTTCAGGTGGTAGCTCCTTAAGAATGTACTCGGCAAAGTATATAAATGGACAGAGGCCACCTCTTAAGTTTCTCCAAGTTACTCGATCTAGGAAATGACGCTCCCAATCCTTATCGCCATTGGCACGTCGGTTAAGCTGTTCAATCTTCATATCTCCAAAGTAAGTCATTGTCTTTTGTAAGAAATGTTTGTATTCATTAATGTTGTCGTTGTTTAACTTCTCATTCTTATTCAATACCATGTCATGAAAGATTGCATTGATGTGGGACATGAAGAGAAGTGTACTGGCTTCGGAGTGGATCTCAGAATTGATTTGACTGTGTTTCGGCTGAGTCGGTAGTGGTCGTTTCTTCTTACTTGTATCATCCTTAGACGCTTCAATCTCCTCTATAATGGCAGTGGCATGCTCGGGTTTATCTGCATTGGTGCCAAGGTCAATCTCTGTCAAGTCAAGCTCAGCCATCTCTGTGTCGTCGTCATCTTCAAACGAGTAGTCTACTTGCATACTTGTAAGTGCTCTGTGATGTGCATCAGTTATCGGGGTACGGTCTCCGTTCTTTTCACATTCAAGTATCATCTCATAGATGAACTTGGCCTTCTCTAAGTGGTATCCATGTCGACGGTTCTTGTTTGCTCCGGCGCTGTTGCCCAATTGAATATGTGGGTTATTGTTTATCTCTAGTCGTTTTTGTACTTCGCTTTCCATGACATGTTTCTCTATACCTAACACTTTGCATATCTGTTCTTCTGCAAACGACAGAGTCTTTGTTTCAAATGGGATCTTTGCATCTGATACCGACATCTTCCGGTAACTGGTTGGATTGGTAGACTTGTCGTTGAGACGGACATTTCGCTTGAGGTTATTATCGTCTCCCATCTTTTCATCCTGGAGGACTTGGTTGAGTTTGACAATGAAAGCCCATCCAAAGCTTGTTCCGTGCTTATCAATAAATGATTTGCTTCCGTTTTGTTGGCTGGCGAAGAGCTGGTTCCGCATTGCCTTGAGCAAATGTGTCATGCAGAACCAAGTATAGATTCTCCGTGTTGGGTCAACAGGATTTGGGGTATAACAGAGCTCTTCGTCGATCCAGGTTGCCTCGTCATCTAACTTCTTATCATCACGGAGACGGCTGGTAAACTTGGCGTTGTTACCGCCCGCGTCGAGTACCAATCCATATACTTTCGAGCCAATTGACTCACAACATACAGTCACATGGTCGAACTGGCGTAGAAGAGTGCCACCAGTCAAAGATCCGTCGTTGTAGAAGAAACCACAGTTCCAGCCTTCTGGCTTACCTGCACGGATAGAGATGTAACGCCACTGGTTGACATATACGGCAGGCTTGACGACGTCACCCTCATCCGACAAGAGTCTCTTGAGAACAACATTCAACTCAAGCATATCATCGGCAAGTCCACAAGCCTCGCCTGTTTGTGAGTTCCATAATACGCCATGCTTGAGTTTCATCTCGTCAGTCATGAGGTATCCAAACTCAGACTTTCGATCCAAGCCCCTCGTAGCGGCTCTCATTTGATATGTCTTTATATCTCTACCATCCTTGACCCTATTGGCCTGCTTAAGATTTTGAAGTTGACGCTCACATGGAAGTGCTAAGGGAGAGAGTGACTTCATTTCACGGTAACCTGCTGGTGATCGCGACCACATGGCATAACACAACTGCATCGTCATAGGTGTGTACCTCACTTGTCGTTTCTTCTCATTTAATTGCCTGGAGGTATTTGTTATTTGTTCCATCATAAAGTTTATCATCTCGTCAATCTTTGGATCTTTCGGGTCAAACTCGTACTCACTCTTGCCACTCTTCTCTATTTCAACACCTTCTCTCAACAGTTCAACCAAAGCAAGTCTGGCATATTCAGCATACTCTTTCCGATTGTTGGATACTTGGGAAAAGATTTGTCTGATATCCTTCATGAACAAGTCATGCTTGCTGTTCCCCTCTTCGTCGGTAGTAATGGATTGTTGAGCTATTGATCTAACAGCAGCAGTTTCGTCGGCAGTTCGGAGGAAGCTGGTACCATCTGATCCGTCCAAGGTAAGTTCTTCTGCGTCGTTGAACTTCTTCTTGAGAGTGGCAAGTCGCATCTCTAGTGTTCTAATCTTACGATTCTTACTGGCCTTGACGTTGTTGTTTCGTTTGTTGCGTATGTTTTTCTGTTCATCATTCAAGCAAGAGATTGGAGTCTTACTGTTTGGAGCTGTTTGTTTATCATAGTTCTTCTGGCGTGTCTATTCACTCACTTTTTTATTTCTATTCTTATTCTTACAAGCAGTACAATATTCGGCATTACTTCCTCTGTACTCTTTCACCATGATTTGTGTGCAATTGTCATCACTGCAAGTGAATATACGCATCTTGTGACCACCAGAAAGTTTAACAACTATATCAGCTTCGTTTCGTAACGAGAGAACTGTCATACATTCAATAACATCGGCGTCATCAATGAAAGCAACAATAGCATCGGCTAGAGTTTCCTTCTCCTTCAACTTTGACTCTAATAGTTCGGCTACGCTTTTCTTGATATTAGAAGATGACCCTAGTGGATGTTCAGATGATTTGGATTTGGAAGCCTCATCACGTTGTTTTAGATCATCTAATGTTCTATTCATGTTCTTCCTTGCATTGGCACAAGTCGGACAATGGTTCGTTCCATTTCTACTCATCGTCTTCCACTTCTCTCGTTCTAAAGCATCGGAAGTAGTTGCTCTTGAGCAATCATGTGAGTACCATTTTCCGCCTACATGGCTAAACTTTGTGTGTAAATACTGTGAGTGTTTCTTGGCATACTCATCAATCTTCTCATTCATCAAACCGTCGCATAACACTATTTTAACAGGTGCTGAAGCGGGTGTTCTGGCGTTAAATACATTACTCGGGTGCATTGTATGTTGACGTTGCTGATACCCTTGATGTGCAAAGCCCATTTGAGCATTAGCAACACTTTGTTGAGTTTGTTGCCAAGCTGTCGGGTGTGTTGCCGGTGATGGGTATGGGTAATGAGCTGCATTACCATATGGTACGGCTTGCCATTGACTTTGATTGGGCTGCCATGTTACTTGAATACGCTGATGTGGAGTCGGACCACCGGAAATAGTTGCTTGATGAGAAGTCAGATTTGATTGTCCTATATGGTGCTGATTTGTAGTGGTAGGAATAGGAGGAGCCTGAAAAGTGGCAACCTGATGTGGAGTCAGTCCATTACGACTATGTTGACTTGGTCTATTAGTGACAGTGGTGTTGGCAGGTTGGACAGGTTGATTGGTGGCAACGATCGGAGTTTGACGAGTCGAAGTAGCTTGCTGTCCCATCCCCAGAAGAGCCGATGCCGCAGCATCTCGATCAGGCTGTGTATTATTACCACCAAGGAGACCGTCATAGCCATTCAACCGTACTACAAGTGATGAGCCAGCAGTGATACCGTAGTCCCCAAGAGTGCGGCTGACTCTGTCCAAGCTCCAATAACCAATGACATCAAGGTTGAAATCGTTCAGACACAGTCCTTCATCGAGGCAAGCTAGGACTTCCGTCTTAATATCGGCAACCTTCTTCGAAGGATCGTACTCTATTGATTGGTTACTACCATCTGGTAACTTGACATTGATATACTTTGGCTTATCCTCTTTGGAAAGCATTGGCTCGTCCTCTGCAACAAGCATTGGTTCGTCCTCTACCACCTCGACTGGTCGAACCTCTTCTGCTAGTGTTTGTTCCTGAGGAAGAGGAGAAGGTGCCGAAGGTGATTGACATTCAAGGCAGTATATGGGAGCATTCTTGGGTTTGGAGTGTTTGCTCACAATAAAAGCTGCTACACAACAGCCCAAGTAAAGTAAGGCGCCACCATACGTGAAGAAATTGAAGTAAAGTGCATTCCGTGTGTAGAATTCACAGGCCAGTCTACCAATGGGCACCACACCATGAGAGACGGCGGCTTCTCCAATCATTGATATCAACACTACCATTTCCTTGTAAGCAAAGAAGAGTAAGGGAGCAATATAGCTGCCAACAAAGATAACTGAAGGTTCGATACAGTACTTGCCGACCAAGCCAAGGCTGTATGATACAAGCTCTACATGAAAGTAGAGTGCAAGAACGACGAAGATGGTGGTGACAACGCTCTTGAATTCTCTACCAAAGTGATTTTCCTGTGTCTCTTGTACCACCTTGCTTTGAAATACATCCCGACGAGCGTCTTGTCGAGCACTACGACGAGCATCACGCTGGGCTTTACTACGTGAACGACGAGCTTCATGTCGAGCTTTGCTTTTGGCACGACGTTCTTTCGTCTTGGAATCATAACGAGCACGACGACGAGCAGCTTTACGAGCAGAACGAGTTGGATTGGCACGACGTTGAGAAGCTGTAATTGGTTGATGATACAACTTGGTAATCAATTCAACCAACTTGGATTTAGCCTTGGCTACTTTGGCTCTCTTTCGACGCTTGGCATTCCTTCTCGACTTGTTTGTGTAGGAGAGCATGTCACTTGAAGCAACTCGAATCTCTCCATTGGGTAGCCGGACGAGGTACGAATCATCATCCTGTTTGGCAACAACAACGGCTCTCGTCTTCGTCCTTGTTTCGACAAGGAAACGACATTCACAATCAAATAATGTTTTGACCACTTCAACCACAGGCTCATGCCAGAACTTCCACCACGGAACAACCTCATCATCGGTCGTCTTGCGATTCTTCCTCTTCTGCCATTTCATCTCTGAAGTCCTCGTTTCCATATTGATTTCTAATGTCAGCCATACTCGAGTGTTTCTACCCAAGTCCTTCATATGTTTCTTGTCAGGAGGCTCGTCGTCTTGTGGCAAATCATAATCATCTTCGATTGGACTCTCCATCCACCCAATGAAGTAGAGGAACTCAAACCAACCCCATAATACATACAGACACAATTCATTGTAAAGCATTTGCAAGTATGGACAATAGGGTGTGGTAAGTCTTGTTTGGTCAAAGAAGATATTACATAACCATGCTCCATACGAAACTGATTTATCGTCATGTATCTCATCCACTAGTTTGTATATCTTGTATACCTTCTCAGGATCAATTGATCTTTGTTCTAGACAAAGCAGAGGATGAGAAAATGCCGGGCATATCTGATGATGCATAAACTCTTCACCAAGCAAAGCGGGACATATCGAAGGACAACTCGACTCAACAGTCGTCACCGACTCAATAGTCGAACAGAGGCTCGTCAAACTACTAATAACAAGAACTTGAAACAGCATCCTCAAGAGTGTCTTCACTGGGTAACCCTTTGGACTATTACAAGACACACGATCGACAAAGTAGCTCGTCGTCAAGTCAATTAAGAAGGTCACCAATAAGGACAATCCCAAGAGACTCATCAAACAAATCGAGTAACTGACGAATCCACCCAATGCTGCAATGCCAAAGATTGGCCATCCACTATCGTATAGAAAGCTAGAGGCGTCGCCTTTCAAGAACGACACAAAGGCAAGAGACATTATAATTTGAGGAAATGTATTCATCCAACCAAAATAAAACGAAGCAATGATAAAGCCCACACATGCAATGCAACACCAAAAGCAGCAACTAAACATCAACCAGTAAATGAAGAAGGCAGAACTACAAACGAACGAGTAGATGCAATACACGAACGAGTAAATAACTTTGCAACCGAGCCAAACATCTACAAAGACGCCAGCGGCTAGCAATGTATAGAGAATGTATTTGATGATGATTATACAAGTCGGAAGGATATCCTTTGACAACCAATGACATTGTCCTTTATCATACTTCTTCATCTCCTCCTCGTATGCTTCCATCATTGTCTGTACCGAATCGGGGACGGAAGTTGATGCTCGACTCATCATCTCCAACTCAAATGATATCTTTCTTCGTTAGGTGAACGTCAAACATTGCAGCATTGGGTAGTATATGATTATAGACTATTCAGTCTGCCGTCTACGGCGTTTGGACTTCATTATATTGTTATATTACTAGGTATATGGTATGATGTACGTCGAGTGAGAGTGAAGGGGGCTACCTTAAAATTTAATGAGAATGAATTTTTACAAAAAACTTTGTCCTCAAGATTTGTGAAGGAATTGGCGTGAGACATGCTGCAAGCCTACATCTAATTTTAGCTCCCATGAACACCTCGTTGCACATCTAGTCCCTTCTCAAATGAGGAAGCACCCGCTGTTGATGAAAGTGTTGTAGACCCTGCTGCATTCAAGAAGAATATTGTGGATGTCATCCTTACCGACTTCAATGAGATTATGCAAGTACATGATGCTCAAGAATTTCTAAATCAACTTATTAATGAGATTGATGAAGAGATGAAGGCCGTTATCTGTGATTTGAATAATCGGCCTGGAGGAAGTAACACTATTACCGAGGAAGAGAAAGCTTGTTTGAACGATGAAGCACCGCATCGTCCCCTTCCAGATAAACTATCTCCCATAGTAGATAGGAATTTCGGTATCACAGTGAGAACGATTAAGAAATGTGATACATGTTCTTTCAGGAGGTAAGTATGTTGATTGGTTGTTTTGGTAATATCAGTGTATGTAAACATTGCTAAACATTTGTCTACTGCTGTATTCTTAATCACTAATAGGTTCAAAGTTGAACTATTTAATCATTTGTCTTTGCTAATGGACGGTGATCAATTGTCCACCAAGAGTTGTCTTGCCAAGTTCTTTGAGACCGAAAAAATGGAGTGTACATGTGATCAGGTTATAGGAGGAGTACGTTGTTCGGGGGAAACAATCACTTGTAAAAAAGAGATTTTAAAAGTGTAAGTACACTCATCACTGTGCCATTCTGTTTTGTTAGGTAAGTATCTCACATGTGTATCTTCTCTCTAGACCAAACACTTTGATTCTACAGTTTTGCAGGTATTATTATACTGGGTCTGGTCTCAATCAGATAACGAGTAAAAAGAATACGGGCATTGGAGTCAACAAGTTGATAAGTCTCGAGCAGTTCATGTCTTGCTCTTCGCCTTGCTACTCTATCGGGGGTGTCGTCAATCATATTGGAGAAAACTGGTATGGTGGTCATTACACCTTTGATCAACTCGTTACCGACAGTTCAGAGGTAATCGATACGCCAACATGGATTAAGTTTGACGATACCAAGCGGATACAATGCAAGCCTGACCCTTGTCAGTCGTATATTGCCGTTTATAATCGTGATAATGTGGACGATAGTTCGGCTGACTTTGATGCTTTTGTATCTGATCTGGCTGATTCTCCCATTTCGACGAGGAAACGTAAGAGGTCATCAGTACAAGAGGAGGAAGAGTGTGATCAAGAGCAGGTGGTGTTTGATGACAAGGGTAGTGCGGTTGATGTTGATGATGAGAGGGAAATAGCTGCGGCAGCAAGTGGTAAGTATATCGTATGTTATGTCTGATATTTGAATGAGGTGACGACACATCAATATCTAATGTTATGCTTCCTTCATCCCTTCACTCTTACTCGAGTAGGAGACGACGAATATGACGATAAAAATGACGAACAACAAGAATCTAAAAGTCATGTACCATTGCATCTTCAAGACTCAGTGAGACAAAGAGAAGCTGTGCTTGGTAGCGGTAAGAAGAAACGTGGCCGACCACGCAAATCGCTACAGCCTCGTTCAGTGAAAAAGCAATCTCGTCGTCTTCGTGCTCGTCAAGTTCAAGATGTACCGGCTCAATCATTACCACTTCCAGTTAGGGAAGAGATGACTCTCACGTCAGGACCTCAAGTAAGCCGTCATCAGATGGAAGAGACGATAAAGTATCGTCTGTTTGGCTCTGTAGACGAAATGAAAGACAGTTTGTTTATGCAGCTCCCAATCCGAGACGAGGATGAAGTAGAAGATGATCAGGCGCGTGAGATACGTGATAAACACATTGCCAAGCTAAACAAAGATTTTCCAAGGGAAGGGCGTATTTGGAGGGCTCTGTCAATACTTCCATTTGAAATGTATGGGTGGAAGAAAGATGAGAATTATGATGATGATGATATAAGAAATCAATTTCAGTTTATTCAGAATAAATGGTATGTCTCACAGGATGGTATGGTTGCCTTGTTTCAAAAGATTGAATCAGAGCCAACGTTATCTGGCACAAGGCCTCAGCTAGTCGATGGTTATGTTCGACACAGATTTATTAACACTTGGGCAAAAGACAATGATGGCGTTATCAACAAGGATATGGTCATCCCGTTATCATACATGATTCTGTTCACATTCTGCAAAGTCCCAGATTTTAATCGCGATGATGGGTGGGTAATTGATCACACTGATGGTATCAAGGATAATAACATGCTATATAATCTATGGCCTTTCCCAGTAGAAGGTATCAATAAGCGTGTGCGAGACAAGCTCAACCGCAACAATAGTAGTGGTAACAACGGAGTGTCGCCAGAGGTTGTTATTCGTGGTGAAGACTGTTTCTTAGTCGATGTGCCTGGGACAAAAGAGAAGGTGAAATGCGATAGTCAACGAGATGGAATCAGTACGAGGTTCGGCCTCGAAGATGATGCAAGTTGGTTTCAACATATGAATCCCAATCATACTATGATGATGCTTTTCTTTCGTGATGATCATCTCAGCCTTACAATTAGAAAGTGGGGAGATACATTTCTCAAGCCGGAAGATAGAGACTATTCCGATTTTATGATCAATCCAATGGATGATATTTTGGGCGGCGACTTTGATCCAGAGTCTAGTGAAGAGAATAAAACGCAGAAGACTCTAAGAGATTTGCTTGTGCTTGAATCTAATGAAGTTGTAATAGATGATTACATTGGTTCTGGAGACTATTCTGGAGGCTATTTCGCTGCAATTACATCTGCCTTGATATCATTGGGTATGATTGATGATTTAAAGAGGTTGTTTCCATCTGAGTTATCTGACAAAGATCTCATCATCATGGGCAAGATACTTCATGCTAACATGATAAACCATATCCGAAACCATAACACCAGAGAGATGAATCACGCACGAAATACTCTAAAGGAGATTATAGAGCGAGATGTTGATGATACAACAATTAAGTTCACTGTGGATGGCTTTATTGATTCAGTTCGTTCTGATATATATGGAAGACAAGTTACAAACTCTGGTAGTATACAAAGTCATGTGTTTCATGATATGTTCAATGTATCAATTGTTGTTTGGACAGATTCTATTGACGGTAAGACTTTCAAATTGATTGATCGTTATACTGCTCCTCGTGGTGGTAAGAATGTTATTCATTTACATGTCAATAATGACAACATGTGGCGAAAGATACACATCCCAAGACCAAACTCTAAAAGGGTAAGTTCTTTCTATTATAATATTGAGGCTCACTGGCTAGAGAAGGTAAACCACTATTGACTAACTTCCCACTTCTTTTTCATTGTATAATCAACAAAGGAGGTCTTTGGATTGATTGTTAAACAAAAGACACGTGATTCAAGACCTGATAGCTCAACTGTCTATATATCACCTGCCACAATGAAGAGAATGTCAATCAAAGTTGGTGATTTAATTTTAATTATGAGTGAGAAAGAACGAGAAACAATATGTGTAGTATTAGAAGATGAGTCATGTGAGGATGATTCGATTGGAATGGATATGATAGTGAGGGGCAATCTAGATGTTGGACTATCTGAGACTGTCACTATCTTAAATATTATTGGTGATGTGTCAAATGGAAAAAGTATAGTCGTCAAGCCAGATGGTGATTCCTTGGGATACCCTCCAGATATATTGCTTGAGGATTATGTTAAACCATACTTTCTTGGTCAGTTCCGACCAGTCACAGAGGGGGATTCATTTGTAGTCTCTAAAGAGAATCAACCCCATATCAAATTCAAGGTTGTTAGTACTGATCCTCGTCAAGGATGTACAGTTCATGATGATGAAACAAAAATTAGTTGTGTCAACCCGATCGATTCTGATGAAGAGAGTGATAGTGACGACAAAAACGACGACGACGACGACGATGGCAATAATAGCGATGGTAGTACTACAAGTACAGACGATTCTAGTAGTGATGACGATAGTAGTTCATCAAGTAGTAGTAGTAGTAGTAGTAGTAGTAGTAGCAGTGACAGTGAGAGCGATGACGATAGTACTTCATCTAGTTTCAGCAGGAAAGTAAGAGCGGGGATAAGTGTGAGTTCCATATTACTGTTTGAAATATTATGATCTTGTTATGAACTCATTCGCTCATGTCTATCTACCTTTACTTAGATCAACCCTCACCATATGAAATAAGACGTCAAAATAGAATCAAATGCATTGAATCACGACTTGATAGTCTTGGTCTCAGAGGTATAACTTCAAAAAAGACATCGACTTCTAAACCAAAGAAGAGGAAAGCGATTGATCTAAATACTCCTAAAAGAAGATCACCAAGATTGAGAGCAACAGATGATAAGCAACCACTACGGCGATCATCAAATGATAGCTCATCATTGAGTGATACAAAGAAGCCTGATAGCGTTGACGATAGTTGGGAACAATCATTTCAGCAAACAAAAGAATATATTGAGAAGTTTGGATGTGAATCTGACCCATCACCTGATGAATATCCTGATTTGTCTCGATGGTATACTGAGCAACGTCGCCGAGAAGCAGAGAATACACTATATCCAACCAACAAGAAGAGTCGTCTTGCGAATATTGGATTCAAGTTTTATGGAGCTGCAGGCACTAAATGCAGTCACAAGGGATGTACCAATCAAGTACAGAGTAGAGGGGTATGTAAGCAACACGGTGCCCCGAAGAAGACTTGCAGTCATAAGGGATGTACCAATCAAGTACAGAGTAGTGGAGTTTGTACCAAGCATGGGGCAAATAGGAAGACTTGTAGACATGATGGATGCACAAAGCATATTCAGAAGGATGGATTATGTAGACAACACGGTGCTACGGCTAAACTCTGCAAACATGAGGGATGTACTAATCAAGTACAGAATAGTGGACTATGTAAGGCTCATGGTGCCATTGTTAAGAAGAAGAAGAAGAAGCAATATCGTCGTATATGCTCAACTGATGGTTGTACTAATCAGGCTCATGGTGCCATTGTTAAGAAGAAGAAGAAGCAATATCGTCGTATATGCTCAACTGATGGTTGTACTAATCAGGCTCGGGGGAGAAGTGGAGTTTGTACCAAGCATGGGGCAAATAGGAAGACTTGTAGACATGATGGATGTACCAATCAAGTACAGAGTAGAGGGGTATGTAAGCAACACGGTGCCCCGAAGAAGACTTGCAGTCATAAGGGATGTACCAATCAAGTACAGAGTAGTGGAGTTTGTACCAAGCATGGGGCAAATAGGAAGACTTGTAGACATGATGGATGCACAAAGCATATTCAGAAGGATGGATTATGTAGACAACACGGTGCTACGGCTAAACTCTGCAAACATGAGGGATGTACTAATCAAGTACAGAATAGTGGACTATGTAAGGCTCATGGTGCCATTGTTAAGAAGAAGAAGAAGAAGAAGAAGTAGTACACTTATATTTGCAAAGTAGAGGGCTGTACTAATCAGGCTCGGGGGAGAAGTGGAGTTTGTACCAAGCATGGCGCATCTCGGACAAGACACAGTGCCCCAAAGGTGTAAGAGGTGAACAATAACGAAGTTTGCCGATTAATTTGTACATAATATGATAACCTATCTAATCTCAATTCGGAATGATGTATTCCTGGACACATGATATGATTAAACTATTTGGCCAGGATTTCTTCATCTACGTCCCTTAGCAAAAAATGCAAATGAAAATGAATTTTCCAAGGTAAAGCAGTATCCTCCACACACAAAAGTATAGAACACTCCACTGTTATTCTTCCATCTCGGAATACTAATCCTCTTCATACTCTGATTCGTTTCCCTCCTTCATCATATTCTCCATTTCATTTCTTTCCTCATGCAGTATCATCCAGATATTGTTTGTTATCTCAGCTACCTCCATTGCACCATCTCCTAGATGCTTTTGTCGTATGAAGAGGGCTTCCTCAAATGCTGTCAATGCAGGATACCTCTCACCAAGCATCATCCAGCACATGCCAATTTCATTCAATGTAGTACCGCAATCGATATGATTTGGACCAAGTTCCTCACGTTGCCTCACTAAGGCAAAGTTATAGAGTGCCACGGCCTGTAAATACTCTGCCTTGGCTGCCTTTTTCTTTCCCTTACGGATGTAAGTTGCAGTGGAAATCTCCTTCTTGAGGCCTGGTACTTTTGCCGAAGTCTTCTCTGCTTGTTTGGATATGGAAGTAGATGATACAGTCTTGGCTAAAGATGTAGATGAGGCATGCTTCCCTCCATCGGCACCAAAGACCGATGATGTCAGCTTGCCCCAAAAGCCACCTATTCCCTTTACTTCTGCCTCAGCTTCATCGGCCTCGACCTTGATAATAGGGGCGTCTTTCTTTTTCTTTCTACTTCCTCCAAAGAGAGCATCACCGTCTTCTTCATCGTCGTCATCACCATCCATATCAAGATCATCATTCTTGAATGATGGATCCTTCATGGTACTCGACAATGGTTTCCACGTCGGCTTAAGCATTTCTTCCGAACAGCTCTTTGATAACTCTTGATTGATTTCAGTACTACTCTTTGATAAAGCAGACTTATTAGCCCTCCTCGCCGGACGACGTTGTCGAGGCTTGACTGTCTGTGGAACAAACTCAGTATCATCTCCCTTCATGAGTTTAAGCATACTACTCATGATGGGTGCTTCTTCCTTATCAGCTTGATTATCTGCATCGTCGTCGCCAAAGTAATCATCGCCAAGGGAAACAGCACCAACAGACTTGCTGAATCCACGTCCTGATACCCTCTCTTGTATACCACTTTCAACCTCGTATGATAAACTGTTTATCAATCCTATGTCTTCTTCTTCATCTTCTTCTTCATCTTTACTATTCGCCTGTCTCATAGCTTTAGCCTCCTTACGACTATTCCTACGTTCCATAATTCTTCTTTGCAATTCCTGTTCTTCTTCAGTGGTATCTTCCTCATCCGTAGAAGTGGTGGATGAATCATCATCAAACTCAATTGGTGCCGATTTACTATACTGTCTATATAATGCATCATCACCACCATACAGCTCATCCGTGCCTATACGATCCTGCTTAGCCAATCCAACTAATTCATTCATTTGCATACTGCCTCTCCTATTCTCATTTGGCATGCTATTGTGAAGTGCACCGTCTCTACTTCCATCACCCCCTTTCTTACCCTTCTTCTTCTTATCCTCAACAGCAACATAGGAGGATGAATTACACGTACCCTCACTTGAATTAAAACCCTTCTTGACATATGAGGAATGGCTACCATCGGTACTAAAATCACTTAATCTTCGACTACCAGCCATTACAGCCACGTTCGAGCAGTTCAGGTCATCAACTTTATCTCCACCACCACTTGAACCTTCTACTTCAATACTAAAATCACTAATCCTTCTACTACTCTCCATTGAATCGCCAATCTTTAAATCTCTGGAAGACGTGCGTTTAATAGTTTATGAAGATGAAGAGAGATGATATTAACGTATGTTAGTACCATGTGGGATGCAAAGGCAATTAAATAAAGACAAAGCAGGTTCAAATGAAGTAGTCAACTTGTCGAGAGACCTCATATTAAAAAATTGAATTCACATGATAAAACAATACAAACGCGGACTTTCCGAATCGATGTTATAGAACTTTGATGTGATAATCGTTTTGATGAACTTCTCTCTACTTTACGTCTTCCACTACTACCACTACCATTATCAATGTCAGCATCACTTGACTTTAAACTGTTATTATCAAAGTCAACATCATTAATACCCAATTCAGCAATCAATATCTTTGCACTTTTACCCATACTCCCGCCTATTAATCCAGATGAACGTCGTTTTGCAGTAATTTGATGTAATGACTTCTTAGCTGAGGAGATTTGTTTAGTTGACATTGCATCTAATATACGTCGTGTCGATTCTGAGATAGATAATTTCTTGGATAATGATGCTCGTCTGTTAGTTGATGTTGTGCTACTGGTTATTGAAGATTGTATATCTACTACTTTATGTGAGTCGATATCATCTTTAGTTAAATTTTCCATTGTTAAATTGTCAAGATTATCGTTATTAGATACTTCATCAATCATTGATGATGATCGACGGTATGGTACGAGACGATCTGTTAATGATGGACGGTTTGTAGGCTTGTCTTTTGATGATGATGGAGATTGAGGATCTTGTTCTTGTGATTCTGGCACTAGATCTTTGACTGATGCCGGTGAAAGATTGTTACCATTCTCAACCACTGCCGCCGCCATTATCAAATTACTTATATTGTATCAATCTGTCATGTATATACCTATATCAAGTTCAAGAGGTGCTACCTATATAGCTCTTGTTCTTCATGCATACAATATCTTGATCTTACTTTGAGAAGCTTTGGGCTTATCTTTCTGTCGCATCACAAGATTCTCATAATCATGGGGTCATTTGATCAAGAGGATATGATGGTGGAGTGGTTGGAGTACATAATTTAAAGCAGGGCAAGAGATATATGATGTACGAGTATTGATAGGTACAACTAACAGGGATTGAAATCTTCCTCTACTTCCACCGGGATACATTTAGGTATTCCAGTGTACTCTGATAGACAGCTCAATGATTATTTGTATACCGCTACTACTTGATAGATTTACCTAGATATAATGAACTGTTCAAATAAGTCATAACTATCTAGTAGTAATTGTGGTATGATCTTCTATTGGCGGTGGTCTTGTGAGTTTTTGGGAAAAAAAATGCAAAATGCAACCACAAATCTCATCGCGCTATCGACCGCCGCGATCATTCATCATGCTGTCCTCTGCCTCCCTACCCCGTATACGAAGATCGTTAGTATCGTCTCGATCTTCTTCATCTTCCACTTTACTTTGCAAATCCCTAGTGTCGAGCAGAACTGCAATAACTCTTGAATCTCCTCGATCAACGCTATTGCAACACTCCCACATTATACCCAATCAATCATCATATCAAATAAACAATGGTAGTAACAATACTGCTGGTATTATACAAACAAGATATATACATAGTCAACAACAATGTCTAGCTACGCCTAAACTGCTGCTGCAAACTATCAATGATACCCAAAATTGCTTATCAATTCGACAATTTGCAAGCAAATCATCAGATACAGAAGATGATGAAACTACAACAGAGCCCAAGAAGAAGGATTTACGTGAATCAATTGAACGTCTAAAGAAGGAATCATCTGATAGTAGCAGTGACGAATCAGACAGTTCTGGAAAGGAAGAGACAGAGTCAAATCCACATATCGAAAAATTTACCCAATTATCATCATCATTCTTTAATCAAATATCACAAACATGGGATGAATTAATCTCTTCAGGTCAGGCGACCGACATTAACAAGAAGATTGGTACTCCCAACTCATCCACTAACTCAGATGAACCAAACTATGCTAATGATGATGAGGCAGCAGATAAGTATGAGGAATATAAGGGCTCCAAGAATATAATGGTGATTGAGAATGCCGAGGAATTGAGTGCTTGGGAAAGGATGGAACGTAGATTAAGGGATGCTCCTATTATTAGTGGTACGTTGGCATTATAGTGTGTGTTGTGTTGTTTTAGTCTATATGCTTTTTGTTGTATTGTGGTATATTTGTGCACATCTCATGCACTTTTTCTCTCACTCTCTTTAAAACTACACACAATACAAATCCACACAAAAACAGATATACTCGATAAGTCTGAACAAGTATACAAAGAATCAGGAACACAACAAAGAGTACAACAGACCCAACAAAAAATCCAACATTTAAAAGAAGATGCCGAGGAGGCATGGGAAACATCTCAAAATCCATGGATATATCGTGCTTCATCAGTTTATGATACCATCACTGCCGAATCAGAATTTGCAACAGCTACTAAACAATTACAAATCTTAGATCCAGAATTTACATTAGAATCATGGAAACATAATGTAGTCGAGTATACACTTCCCAAAATTATGAATTTATTCCTACAAGGACGGATTAATGAATTAAAACCAATATTAGGTGAGGCAGTATATAATCGATTAGCGGCCGAGGTACGTGCACGTAAAAAAGAGGGTGTACAGATGGATACGAATGTATTGGCTATTATGAATGCTGAGATATTGGCATGTGAAGTTGATGGTGTGAATGTTGAGAAGGGTGATGATCCTATTATATTGGTCCATTTTATGTGTCAACAGATTCATTGTGTTAGGAAAAAGAAAGTCAAGGGGGGTGACGAGGGAAGTGAAAGTAGTAAGAAGGAAGATATTGACGGAGATAGTAAAGGAAAAGAGAAGAAGGATGATGATGCTACCAAGGAAGAGGAAAGTGAAGAAGAGGAGAATGCCAATAGAACATTCATGGATGAAGAACTTGGTGAGATTGTCGAGGGTAGTGAAGATGATATACGTGCTAATTCATATGTGGTAGCATTCCAACGTGAGTATAATGAAGAGAAAATGGAATTGAATTGGAAGATTGTTGACTTTAGGTTCAATGGTGCTATTGCCTATCTATAAATGTGGTTTGGCAGTCTGTTAGTAGGATCTCAAGTCTAATCTGCTATCGTGACTTAAAGTAAGAGCACTATGCACTACTCGGGGGGGGCGGTTCAATCACCCCCCTTCACCCTTAATCCGACGGTCGTACCGGCATTAATGCAGGAAGAGGAAGTTTATCCATCCTGAAAGTTGTCTCCTCTTGATGATCGATTACGTAATGTGTTTGTCGTGTCGCTGTCAGAATCTGATGAAGATGCTGCTACTAATGTAAAAGTGAGTTCTTCTTCTCCTGTTGAAAGGCCAACAAACCTATCTTCAGCGGGTTGCGGACTGTACATTGCTGCCATCTTCTTGTTTTGAGATTCCTTCAGTTGACGAGCTTTCACGTGTTGGACAAAGTAAAACTCTTTGTCAATTGGGCGAAATAAGGCGTGTATTGACGAGATCAATACTGATACACCAAAGACGAGGAAGACGGGCATAAGGGCAGAGAACATGTAGAGAATGAAAACTGCAAAGAGGAGAAGTCCAGACTTTGCTGACGTAGACAAGGACTCATCATTCTCCATTCGCTTCGAGACAATCCTCCCATCCTTGGCGGCTGCAACTGCAGCATTCCTACAAAGTGCTAAGGTGATGTTGTAGGTCAGGCAAATGATAGCCATTGCAACCATAAACCGCCAATTCGTGAATGTATAGATGCTCGTCAAGCAAACAAACATCCAAAAGTAGTTCCAGCTGTACCTTGTCGCATTTTCAAGCAGACGTTTGGCAATGACTTCTTTACACGGTGGCACGCGCCACTTTGAGAAGTCTAATGCGTCATCCCAAGACTCTGTCGAGTTGGGGACGCTCTTCGGCTGAGGCAACATCTTCCACACTAATTACCAATGACAAGCAATAACAACTGGGGATTATTTGCAATAGCGACAATAACGACAACTAAATGGAGCTTCTAAAGCTCTCCTTCCTTTAAGCTTGAACTGCAGCTTGTCTTGCCTCGTCTCTTGAGGCTAAATGAGATAGAGGAGAGCGGAGGTGAAAGTATGTCTCTCGAGGTGAAAATGAAAATGAGCTACTCTACTTAGATACAAGCAATTTCTCTCTACACACATTATCACAACCCAAACGAACACATTAGCCTCAGTTTTTGGCATTAGCAATAGTCCTGACAGCCTACGACGTATTAGCCTGCAATATGAAGACTTCAACTACCATTATCCTTACTGCTTTAGCATTAGTAGCAGCATCACAAAGTGTCGATGCAAGCTCGAATGAAAGACAACAATCTATGCACAACCAAAGAAGCAGAGAAGAGGATGACGAGGAAAGATATCGGAAACCATTCACTTACATTACAGTTGCTGTTGGTTTGTCGGTGGCACCACTAGTTGGACGATTCGTCGTATGTTTATTCACAGATCCCGTCATACCGCAACTATTCAAGGCTTTCGGGGGGTGGAGTAAACGACTGATACTTGAGAGGTTCGGGAGTAGTCTAGGAAGGGCTGCAAAGAAGGAAATGTAAGCTTGCAGATTTGGGTAGCTTGTTAAGGTTAATATCACATATCAAAGGATGTCCGGCATTTCTAAGAGTATAAAGTTTATATAGAGTACAAAGAGGCAGCAATAGTAGAGAAGGGCACCATACTCGTAACATAATCTTTATCTCTTTACACACCAGACAATATATACTTTTATATGAAGTCCTTCATTATTCTTGAACCTTATAACAGCAGGACATTCCGAAGGAGGGGATGATATGGACATATACTTTTCATAGACTCATCTTCTAGAGAATCCTCTAGTTCTTGCCATTCTTCTTTCTGTTATCATCTAATGACCAATCCCAGTCTAAGCTATCAAGATCATAACTTCTTGAGCTGCTACTGCTAGATGATGCCCAATGAGAACCGCCCCAACCATCGTTATCCCAGTCGTTATCCCAGCCATCGTCCTTCCATCCATCGTCAAGCCAACACTTAACCTCTACCTTCATAATCTCATTACGCCAATCAAAGAACCATGGTTCTAATACCTTGAACCCGTCCTCAAGTTGCTTGTTGGCATCTGAAATCAAATTACAGAACTCATCAAAGTCTCCATTACTGATATATGCCAGCTCGATGAGGATAGAATCCTGTAACGCGTCTGGCAGATCGTCAATGTTGTCAATGAATTCATCGTCATCAAATATGTCACAGTTCCTAAAATCTACTAGTCCATCATAGTAGTCTTTACAGAAGAGAATTGGGTGACTGAACCCTACTCTTAGGAAGTACTCGACGTAGGGATAATTGGACTTGAGATCAATTTTATCACACTCGACAAACTCAAGCAAGTCTGCAAGTTCGTTGCCATTGTCAAGGTCTTGAATACCTCGATGCATGGCAACATAACCTTCACCACCGAAATGATTGATATTATCATCAGCATTATTTTCATCATAACATTGAGATTGCGGTGGGAACTCATCGGCCTTTGCCTCGACAGACCAGCAAGTTTGGATGTTTCCCTCGACACCGGCATCAATAGCTGGGATGTAATACTCGGCACCATCATAAATGGGTACACCTTGGAGGACAACGGCACCATCATTCGTGAATGGCAAACCAACCCCAATACTAAGATACTCTCCAAATCCAGAGGTACGAACCTTGAAGGTAGCAGAGGCACCACCATTTAAGAAACGATTATCTATTGAACCAAAATCAAAGTCCTTGAATGTCTTGACTTGTTCAACGCCCCATTTGTCCTTGTATCGATCCTCCATTTCGCCGGCATCGGCATTAGTGGACAACTCACGCAGTCCCTTGTTGGCATGATCACCAAAGACATATATAGGCTTGTCGTCGGTAACCTTCCATAGAGCAGTCATTGCAAAGATTTCAGAAAAGCTTTGCTTGAAAGATAGATTGGTAACAGTGACATAAGCCTATGAGTAATAAGTGTATCGTAGAGGAGAAAAGATTGGTTAGTGAAACTATAAAAAGTGCACATCATATGCACAAACAATGACAAACCAAAAAACTGGCCGTACCTGATCACCACACCATCCTCCGCCACTCCAATGATGACTATTCCATCCACCACCGTGACTTCCCCATCCTTTCCCAGCCTTTCCAGATCCCCAATTATCTCCACCCCATGATCCCTTGCCTGCCTTTCCTGAACCCCATCCCCAACTAGATCCACCGCTCTTTCCAGATTTGCCTGAATCCCATCCCCAGTCATTGCCCCACGATGAGCCTCCACCATTCTTGCCGCTCTTACCAGAGCCTCCCCATCCCCAATCTCCACTTCCTTTATTGGCTTTACCAGATCCCCATTTGCCCCACGATGAATCATGTGAGTTACTATTCCCCCAACTGCCTGACGGTTTACTCCAACCTTTGTTGAACCAATCATCATCATCATCGTTCCATCCTCCCGATGGCTTACCCCAATTGTCATGACTGTTAGATGATTGCCAACCTTTATCCCAATCTCCACCTCCATGCCAGTCTCCACCGCCCTTGTCAGACTTTGTCTTTTTTAATATACGTTCCTCTTCTTCTTCTGTTGATACTTTTCCCTTCTCCTCAGAGTTATCGGTAGCGATGGGTGTAGTAGAGGAAGTGCGCTTCTTGGTTTCCACTAGATTACGCCTCTTCATATTATTATTAGCTTGTGTCATCCTTTTGGTAGTTGACTTGCTTCCTGTATCGTTAAGCTTTCTACGATTCTTCTTCTCGGCAATCTTATTCTCGCCCGACGCCTGCTCCATATTCTTCAACTCATATACCTTCTTACGCAACTCCTCACCAATTTCATGACGTCGTGTAACCTCATTACGCTTTGATGCCTCATATGATAATGTTGGTATATTCTGATGTTTTAGGAGATTGAGTTTGTCATTGTTTGTTTGCTTCTTCTTCGTTGAGGCCGAGTTTGTTGATGAAGCACCGCTGACGGCAGACGATGTTGATGAAGCAAGCTTATTGGTGGTTCTTGAGGTTACTAATTTGGATGCACGTATACCTCCAGAAGATATACTGTCACTACCATCGTTATCAAGATTAGTTGTTGTTGTTTGTTGAGAAGCGGCGGCTGCAGAGCCGATTGTGGCAAGTGATATTAGAATCGATGCCGTCTTCATTATTTTATATTGTATTGCAATTCGGTGTTACTGTTTATATTACGTCGTCTATGTATTATAGTTGTCTGTATGATATGGCTTTTACTATATGATATGATCTGCAATAGCTGAAAAAATGACGGAGATGTGCATATCATGTGAACAGACCAACAGTCAAGTCGTTCAAGAACATACGAACGGCCTCTAATGTAAATTTTCCACAAAATTTGATTTATATAGACGTTAGTGGATAAATAAATAGGTATTTGGCCACAATACTATCATCGAAGGTCGTTCATCAATTTTTCTCCACTTCAATCAAAATTTCAGGATACCGGAGTTCGCAAACTATGTTCGGAAAGATCTGGTGATCTCTTTACTACTAACTAACGAGGTGTACATCCTCTGCGTAGAACAAAAGAATATGGGGGCTGAGTCTACGTCTAATGAGACAAGGGAGAAGGATAATGATAAGGAGAACGAGACTCATCTCATCATTAGAGTAGAAGTAGTAGGAGGTAGCGATAGACTAGTTTATTACTCAGACAATACTTCCGACTAATGCAATATTCCTCTTTGATATCTTTGAATCAAACTCTTCCAAATTCACATCTATCTTCTTCCCCTTCCTTCTACTCTTCATATCAGTATCATCAACTTGGGTAAATGCACTCTGTCTCATTGAGTTAATAACCAACATGGCACGTCTTGAGACATCTCTATGATCATCCAATTCTACCAATCTTGATAATGTATGAACTTCATTCACATCAGTACATAATGTATGCCAATATGGTGTAAATGGTTTCAGATATCGCTTCGTGTAACAACATGGAGCTATAATGAAATTGGTATGATATATAGTTGCAAAGTGCAATGCCATATCCGATAGATCACCACAGGCATGTAATGCAACTACAAAGTTTACTTCTTCTTGCTTCTTGTTATCATCTTGTACCAATACCTCATATTGTTTCATATAATCAACAAAATTCATATTAAGAAAAGTAACACGATCATTCACACCACATTTCATTGCATATTCTCTACCTGCTAATATACTACTTTCATTACTATCAATAACTATTACAGTTGATTCTGTATAGGCTAATGCAATTGTTACTGCCAAGTCACCTCGTCCTCCTCCTACATCTAGAAATCTCATTTGTTTCTTTCGTTGTTGTTGTTGTTGTTGTTGTTCTTGTTGTTCTTGCTGTTGTTGTTGTTGATCATGCTGCTGCTTCTCAAACTGTTTGATACGACGAATAAACCACGCAGCTTGATTATTCTTCTTCGTTTCTAAATATTCATACCTTGTTAACTTTCCACTATGTGACATTTTGTCTTCTGCTCCAGTTGGTAAGTTGATTAATACCTCTTTACTTTTAGTTATTGGTGGTGGATATGAAGAGGAGGAGGATGTTGTTGATGAGGAGGAGGATGTTGATTGACATGGTTGACATAGCTCCCAACTGGCAACTTGTTGAACTTCGCTATTACTGCCATTACTACTGGTTGCTGCCGCCGATGCCGCTGTAGTAGATGATGTACTTCTTTTACTGCTTCCCTCCAACTCTTTCTCAACTAACACCTTCATATCCTTATGTTTAACTCGTCCCGGTCGATATTTAGGTGGCACTTTAGCTACCTTACCAGTTATCCTCTCAATTATAGTATTAACTACATATTTTTTAGTTAATAACTTATTATCATGTATAGAAGTTGCATGATAATCTATAGTTAATTGGCGTAATTCAGTAGGAGTCATGTTGAATGTTGATGCAAATGTAAGGTAGTTGGGTAATGATAGTATTTCACGTATTAGACGATTGTCGTTTGGGCATTTTAGGAGTGTGCAGGATGTTACATGGTTGAAGATTCTTATCATATCGTTATTGTTGCCGTCGATGGCGTTGTTGGTATCAGTTGCAGTAGTATCACTATAGTTCTTTCTAACTACATAACCTTGTACATGAATTCTAGCAGTCAAATATAAATAGTGAAAGTCCGACGGAACACAAATAGTTGATATATCATTCCGTGGTATATATACTGTAATTGATTTCTCTTCATTATCAACTTGTAGTGCTAACTTGAGTAATTCAGATGAGATATTCTTCTTTCGTAATATTGTACCTTGAATGTTGAATGTTTCATTGTTGTCATTTGTGGTTGATACTATTGATGGAGCGGCGGTCATTATAACTGATTGGTTGCAATATAGGCTAGATAACTAAACTCACAATATGAGTAGAATATGGAGCGGACTTTGTATCTCTCAGTGCAGTTGCTACCTATGGTGTATTCAGCTGCGATCGATTTAACATTGCATTTTGCATTTTTTTTTTGTGGTGGCCGGCCGGGGAGAGAAAGGGGAGAGTTCATATTATATAGTGGTCAACCAGACCGACGGCCGAACAAGGAAGTATATGTTATAGAAGGAGCAGTCCATTATACTGTCAATTATGTCATTACGATGATATAGACATTCGTCAAACTCTTCAGTTGGTGGTGTAAAACAGGATACCGTAGTTTTATGAGAGTGTGTTGATTGGTCGGTCTAATTTAAGTTGTGAAGTATTGCCGTGGTTAGTGATAATTGACTGCCGATGATGAGTAGTAACGGAGAAGAAGAAGATCCAATTGATAGTCTACTAAATCAAGCTACAGCCTACGCTGAAAAGAATGCAACATGTACAGACTTTAATTACAACTATCCAAATGATAAATTAACATCTTGTAATGATGTGTTGAATGATAAGCATAATCTCATACACGTAAGTAGTACTGGAGATGATGATAGCTCGGACGTACAGCGTGGTATGTTTGCAAAGTGTGATATCAAAGCTGGTACAATGTTGGTAACTAGTAGACCAATTGTTGTGCATTGGGATGCTGAAGATCAAGATGACGCATCAGATAGTGAAGACGATATTGATGAAGTTGGCGAAGAAGAAGAACCATCAGACAACGAATCAACTGACAAAAAACTCAAGTCAGACGCCACCGTAGCAAATTGGGCCAAAGAGAAGAACAAACAAAAGGTACAGTCTAGTATTGAAATGGCTGCCTTACTCAAAAGAAATAAGAAAGATTATGAAGATTTACCAGAAGGTTTTAATTTGTACAATGATGCTAATTCAGATGACGATCAGTCTACTGATGGAAAACTTAAATCAGATGATTCTGCAGATGATGATGACGACAGTGGAAGTAACTCTATCCAAGGAGCAACCGGTTCCACACGAAATGGAGTCCTCGTTCTTCAAGCAATTGAAAAGATTAAACAAGACAAATCATTATGGACAGATACATTATCAAAGTTATATCCACGATCCATAGACTCAGCACTAAACTTACCACCATGGTTCTGCAGTGATGTTACTATTGGTATGGACATTGAACAACAATTCAAAAGTTTATCAGAAGTATTCAAAGATGAAGAGGTATGCAATGAAATATCAACACGGTTACCACTAATCATTAGATATAATGTCTTGAGTATCGAAACATGTTCAGAACTGTTTGTATACCCCGATGTTCAAAATGGTGGCATGGTAAATTTGGCAGGAACGGGATTATATGGTCCAGAAATATCCTACTTTAATCATTCCTGTACTCCCAATGTATCAAGATATTGTATTGGTGATGTAATGTTCTTTGTTACTAATCGGGATGTTAAGGAGGGAGATGAATTATGCTTTAGTTATATTGAGCATGAGTTTCTTGGTGAGAGTGCTGATAAACGAACAGCGCTGTTGGATATGGATTTTGAGTTGCAAGACGATGATGGAGATGATGAAGAGGAACGACCGAGCAAGAAGCAAAAGAAGGAGGACGATAATATGGAAGAAGAAGAGTCAATATGCCACCCAGTAATTGATAGTGAAATGCAAAGTGAACTCATGGCCACGCTACCCACTCAAAGATTAGAACACATCAATGAGCTACTATCTGAAAAAGTCGACCCGTTACAAGAGTTCAAGTCTGACAGATATCAATTACATATACTGAAGGCAATAACTCTCGAGCAACTAGGACGATCGAATAAACACCGTGGAGATAAGAAGCTTGGTTTGGAAAATGCCTTGGAAGAATGGGTAAAGGCTATCGGTTTTGCAACAAAGACCTTCCCTCCTTTGGACGAAACGACTATATCCTTACATGTACAAGCCGCCTTATGTGCTTCGGTAAACTCTCATGGTGATTGGCAAAAGCTTGCCATGAGGACAAAAGGTCTACGAGTGGGTGATTTTGCAAGAGCTAGGCACCATGCAAATAAAGCAATTGAAATGCATGATGCTTTATTTGGTGGCGGAACATATCGGTTTAAGAAGAGATATCTTGAAGACCTTTTCAATTCACCTAAAATGAGATCTCAACAGAGTGAAGCCCAGATGCTCTTCACTTTACGGGATATATTTGGTATCACTGACGATATGTGGGAGGAAGAATAGATAGTTTGATAGATGCACAAGTGAAGCTGATAAAGTATTTAACCTTCCATCCCCTATATAAAACATATGAGTTCTAAACGTCTAATACCAAAATCTTTTTTTGTCCCAGTCAACCGACTCAATTAGCTGCACCTTCCAGTGACTGGTAACAAACTAGTACTACTAAACCTGCATCTATGTCCCTCGGGACAGTCACTATCTCTTTCACATTCACCCCGGGAGGCAACAAACGAAGCTTCTTCAGCTGCTGCCATATCCATATCATTAGCACTGAAACACTTTTCCTGGATTGACTTAACTTCATGGTCGATACCTGCTCGTGCATTTTGATTGAATGCCCTTGTTGTTCGGCTACCACGCATGGGAAACTGACTATTCTTAATCTCATTTGCTGCTGGATTGATAATACCACTCCAAGCGTTGGCACAAGTATTCCCTTCATCCTTATACCACTGTTGCATGGCATTCTGACCATCTACGAATCCATCTGGTTGGGGTGTAGGCCTAGGACTACATTCACTCTCGATAGAACTAATCTCACGCTCCGCTGCTCGACGTGCCGCTCGGTTGAATGCACGTGTGGTAGAGCTGCCTGTATTCTCAGGAAATTGCCTATCGATCAACGTATTGGCCTGTCTCTTGAAGTTTCTAACATTACGACTGCGGCAGTTCGAGCGGAAGCGTCGTCCTTCCCATAGATCACGGATGGCTTGTTGACCAGCCTCACGTCCTTCGAGTGTAGGATTGCTTGGTTGTTTCGAAGCTTTGGAAGTGGCTGCTGCACTTGCAACGAAGGATGCTTCATTGAACTGAGCATTGTTTCCAGGGAAGCCGATCAAACTGTTTACAGTTTTCTCGCATCGATTTCCCAGGCTTGTGATATCCCGATTGCTTGGCATCCCATCATTAGGGCACAAGGCATTGATTGCATTCCGAATGGTGGTTTCACTCTGACAAGTTCGAATGGCTATTTGGCGAGATACCTCTTCGTCGCTAATGCGTAAAGCGCTAGGCCGCATGCGTTGGTGTAGGCACCAATGTTGGTCGACAATGTCGTTGGCGGCTCTGATACCCGTTTGCTCCCCAATACCTCCTGATGCATATACACCAGATGTGCTAGCGAGGAAGGCCAAGATGGATGATTTGATTAGAAGATTCATATTTGTTAGTATTCGATAAGTAGTAGTTGATGTTATATAAAGTTGATAGTCGGTAGTCGTTAGTTGTTTGGATGTTTGGAAGTTCTTAATCGGTTTGTTGATTTTGATTTGCTTTTTTGATTGACTTTGTTGTGGATGAGATTTGTATTTTATGAGACCTTAATCGAGTGAAGATATACCCCAATATAACTTGATATGGATCAAGAACAAGAAGGTATATTTAGTCCTGACTATCAACAAGCTACAAGACACTCATATCATCTCATTCCCATCGAGAAGTGGTCTTGCTTTTGGCGGTATCCTTCCAGTATATTTGATGTGGTATCCTTTTTTTAATCAACTGCAGGTAGGCTTAAGATATACCTATACTCTACGGGGGAGCAATAGCTTGCGTAGAACTAACCACTGTATTACCAACTAGTAATCGTTTGATGGTTGTGGTTTGGTGTCGGAGCTCAAAATTTCGGTATCCTTTTTTGATGTCCTTTTGATGCCTTTTGAGAGATATCATAGAACCATTTTGCCACAAGGTGATGATTCAACGCCTCCTAACTATTCAGTATCAGTGAAGTTTCGATATGTAAGTGGACCAGTACATCTGAATACTCCACGGCCAGTTTGGTTGTTCAATTGCAATGGATACAACGCCCCGTAAGGCCCAAACTGATTGCCTCGTTCCCCTATCTCATAGAAGTCTACACCCACGGGACTATCTCCGGTGGTGATATCAGATACATATAATGTTCTCTCGCTGTATGTGTTTGCCCAAAAGGCTGTAAGATTCAGATGTTAGTGTTTAGTCTATATGATAGTATGGCAAACAATAATAGATCCTTACTTACCGTGGAAATTCTGTGTCCCAATTAGAACGTCTTGTTCTGTGACGTTCAACTCGATAATGTTAAAGACTATGCCAAACCATCGTCTACCAGTGTAAACAAGCCAATAAACGTCTCCTTCTTTCGAGTTTGGGAAGTTTTCGATGTGAGTATAAACTGGTCTGTTATATTCTTGAAATAGAGTGTCTGGCTCTCCCCCTGATCCGTCGCTACTATATTTCTGGATCGAGTATGTGACGTTACCTTTTTCACTTTTGATTGTGCCACAGTCTTCTCTCAGTTTTATTTCACAATGTGATCCAATATAGCTTACACCTCCAACATTTTCTTTACAAATGCAACTGCCATCTGGTTGACAGAAGCCGTTGAGATTACAATCTGTATCATCAATACACAAGTTACAGGCTATAGTTACTCTCGTCGTATCAATTCTGCCTAGCCAGATACTCCAATCTTCTGCGGTGGAACTTAATAAATCAAAATTTTCAGTAGGAGGAGAACGAAGTAACCACGATTCTGAGTCTGGATCTTCATCAATGGACTTTTTAATGAATGGATGAGTAAAGATCCAGGCTCCAATATCTGTCGAGTACTTGATTTCACTTGGAATGACTGGAATGCCGTGGTGCAAATTTTGTCGGGGTACCATCTCTTTGTTGTCAAATTTGCGCTGCTCTCTGTAAAGAGGCCGTTCATTATAAGTCCCCACTTGTTGATAGACACCATTAAAGTATGCAAAGACCAAAAAGTAATCGGTATATACTGTACCATTAATCACTATAATCGGGTCTTCCCAGACACCATCACCCCAGTCAACATCTAATGTTGGACATTGATAGTACCCGTTCTTCTGCCTTATTGAGACGAACATCATCCCAGATAGAAACACGACAAAGTTGAGAACGTATACACACTTCAAAAAGATACTACACTTCTTCCGCTGAAACCTTTGCTTTTCAAACTCTGTATGGAATAATTTTGCAGTACAGGCATGTCTTAATCGTCGGCCTACTATCCCCATCTTAGCGATATTGAAACCAATATCGTCTAGTTGTTGTATGAACTGTAATGCCAATACATCATAGAATATCTCAAGTACTCCAGTTGCTTGTGCTAAGATGATATATACATTAACAAGGAAGGCATAACCAAGGAAGATTCGTAATAACGCCGCGGCCACAAATTTCTTGTATGACCGATTGGGAAACTTTGCATGAAATGAATCTTGTGATATTGTCCGGAGTAATACTATACCCGTAGGTATTTCTTCCTCCATTATCAAAGTGATGAAGATTGCTAGATATTGTGCTCCTCGAACAGATCTATTAACTCCTTCGGGTATAGCCAGTGGATTGTCTGGTGATGAATCAGAATACAGGTTGTCAAATAAAGCCATGAATAGGCATAATGAGGACAGAATGACAATACCAACTGCATAACCAACAGATAATGAGCATATCGGTTGAGTAAAGAACAGTGTATGTGTACTTTCAGGTAGTGTAATTGGTTCGTCTACAGACTCATCTAAATCTTCTTTGACATCTTTATTATCATCACCACTCGGTAGGTTATCTCCATTGGTTTCGACATCACCAATAACAACTGATGCTGTGTGTAACATATTATTATCTGGACAATCTCCAACATATATTGAGCGAAGTTTTACGCTCTCATCAGTGATCATGTCGACTTATATATTCTTGTATATGTATAGACCTCTCTTTTTCCTTTGCAACAGTATCTTATCACTGAATGAGAGTATCGCTACCATACACTTTTATAGAGTATGAACTAATATAATTGGTAGTATACAGAACGACGACTTATATACTTTGGACTTTTGCTCCTGAGAGGATTGAGTAAAAAACTAATCTAATTGATATTACGGAAGTGCTTCTTCTCCAATAGCAATGTATGCTTGATACGCTTCTCTACTAATTATGTTCTTTGGATATTGAGAGAGTTTCTATTTTGATGAATTCTCTTTTTTCCTGCTTGAAATATTTCCAGACTACTGTGTCGACCACTGAAACACTACCGATCAATAGATGCTACTACTACTAATTCATCTATACTATGTTGTTTGCATAGGGTGATTGATACGATCAAAGGCTCAACAACATAACATGTTATGCTTATCATTTTTTTGACTCTCATGGTAAGATACCTCTCCGGTATCTTCACCATTTTCTGCACGTTACACGTTACACGGCGCCACGGCACAGAAGGCAGGCTGGAGATTGGACGATAGCGACCGTCAATAAACTAGCCGGCTCTCTCTTTAGAGGATCACTGAGAATTGGAAGACCACTATAAGACACCCTGTACTTCTCCTCGGTTGCATTAGGCATATCAGATTTTGTAGTGTAGCGCGCAGCAAAGTCACAACGCATCAAAAAAATATGGTGCACCGATTGCAACACACAATTAATAGAGCTCTCTTCAAACTAACAAAGCAAAACCAATCTACAAAAGTCTTACATATCACAATATGTTGTTTGTCAATTGGTATACTATTTGTATTATATAATGCTTTTGGTGCTAGGATACCCTCACCTCATGATGATAATCTGCGACGAGATAATGATTTTAATCTACATGAGGATGTAATGGCTGATGCCAAGTTTAATCCATACTCATTTGCATCCTCTTCAAATAATAACAAATCCAACCAAAAGCATAGATTGGCAATAATAATACCCTACCTACCACCAAACGATGGTGGTACCTTCCCACCATACTTTGATCTATTCGCACAATCGGCAGCCGGTAGTTCTAAGGATGTTGATTATTTAATATTTCATTGTTTTATACCATCATCATTATTACCAAATGTGGATAGTTTACCTACCAATGTTAAATTGATTGATTTGAATGAACCAACTAGTAATAGTAGCGAAGGGAGTAAGAATCAATGTGGATTGGCAAAGTTATTTACTCGAGTTACCGATGAACGTCAATCTAATAATGAATTAGCCGTACCAATCTCGCAATTAATAACCAAATTATCACATCAAATTATTAATTTACCATATATACTAGTAGAATATAAACCAGCATTTGGACATATCTTTTCATCCTACATATCAGAATATACACATTGGGGATATTCAGATTTAGATGTAGTATATGGTGATATATCCCGATGGATTGATGATGATGAATGGTATAATTATGATATTGTTACATATGGATTTGGTGATCAAGATAAGTTATATCTAAGAGGACAATTTACATTCCATCGTAATGATCACAAGTATATTAATCAATTATGGAGACATTGTAAATATTTATCAGAAATGGATATACGATATTCAAACACCAAGAATATAAAGTTTGAAAGTGCCGAGGGTTGTTATTCCCAGGCTGTTATACAAAAGAAGGATATTAAAGTTAAATGGGCTGTCAAGGCATTTACAGATGTTGGTGAGAATAGTCCGATATATACACATGGCGTGTATCTATCATTGGGATCAAAGCCATCATTAACAACGTCAAGATCATACCATCCCAAGTCGGTATTGTATAGTGCAGCCGATACCAAGTCGGGACATGCATTACAATCATTATCATATAATTGGTTTGAGGATAAATCCAAGTATCCAAAGTATATAGAAGAGAAATTACCAATCCAAAAGTTAGTTGGTGAAAGGACAAAAGTACAAACATATCGTACATTATATGACCAAGGTGAATTAACAAAAGCAGATGCTAATGAAGTGAAATGTATGTATTGGGCACCTAAGACATATCAATTAGATATATGTACAGTGAATGGTAATGTTAAGAGTGATGAGGTAGTTGTATTGGAAAAGGGTGTATTGTATAAACAAAAGTATGTTGTTAGGAAGAAGTTATTTCCGGAGGGAATTAGGAGCTTCCCATTCTTCCATTTTCAGGTAAGTAATGTAGTTGTGTTTATTGTGCTTGTGTATTTATTATATCTTCTTCATCACTGTAAACACTCATATATCTCTTTCCTCAATGTATCAACAACCTGCCAAGGAATGGAAACGAATATATCGAACAACAGAGCTTTTACCCTCCAACAATATTCGAGATTCCAACACAATTTCCGGAATGATAATCACCAAGGAAGGAGCACTTCCATTACTATTGCCATCCTCTGCATCATCTAGGTGGAACTTTCATCTATCACAATCTGATGGCTGGCAATCTGCGGATACTGGCTCGACACCTACACATTCTTCTAACACTAAGTTTTGTCTAAACTCCTCACCGAAGGGATATCCAAAGGGTGCTACTACATGTAATTTGGCAGTATCATGGCCTCAACCTAGTGAAGACACGTACACTTCTACTACCTCATTTGGAGACTCTGCCTCTGTTACCGTCTTACGATCGCCTGGGGGAACAGACTACTTGAATTCCAAGGCAACTACAGTTCGAGGTCGGCTCAAGAGAAAGCACAAGCCTGCATGGTGGAATGAAAAGCTAATCGATGCCAATAATGACGTAACCCTTATTCTTACGCTTCAAATAACTTCTGCACATATGAAGGAGAAGACATTAGTACAAAATCTACTTGCTGTGGCGGAGTCTAACATTTATGTTTGGGGTTCACATCAACCGAGTGTCTTATTGATTCAAGTTGATTCATCAAATGATGAAGATACTGTCTACTTTACACAAACAATACAAATGATCAAAGATACATTTGGCTCAAGCTCAAGTGATCAATCATCTCCAAACACATCACACTTGAACAACTGTCTTGTTGCAATTGTTGATTCGTCATACGAGGAATCAGCACCAGTAAGTCGTAAAGCTCTACTCAACATGGCCACACATGCCGCTCCAACGCGATGGATTGTTAGTGGATTAGAATTAGAACGAGGCTTGGTACTGTCAAGAGAAGCATCGATATATGCATTACGAGAATCAAGAGTGTATACTGAGATGCCTGGACATGTTTTAGTGATTCCTCAATTCGCCTCGACTAGAGACGATACGAGAAAAGATGATAATCATGTCACGCCAAAGGATAGACTTATTTACTCGAGTATTGGTGCTGAACTGTTGCCATCTATTCGAGGGAAACAGACCATGATTTCCAATCTATCAGAGTATGATTGTATACAGTGCAGTGTCGAGGAGGAGGAAGAAGAAGATATCGACCCGGAAGGTGCGGAAGAGGAAGAAGTTGATGATGGTTTGGATGATGGAGTAGAAGCTAATAGACGCCGGTTATCAGATGGGATATCCGCTGAAAAGAATGTAGAAGAGCTACTCGAAGACTTGTGGTGGGATCTTTCCGTTGCAGACGTCTACGGAACTCCAGGTGGTTTCAATGGTGAAGCTCGAACATCGGTTAGTGCCATGGCTAAGATTCATGGCAATATCGAAATGTCCCTCATTTCATTATTGGATAGAAGTAAGAATGATCATGTAGAGTATCTTCAATACTTTGACAAGTCACCCATACTTCTGATAGATCGAATTGGACCAAAGAAGGAAATGATGACATTGGATTTAGCTTCGGAAGTTGAGGAGTTCAGTGGTGGCAAGTGTTTCAATTTACTCCGTTTGGCACAACTTGCAACACTGGGATACAAAGTAAGTGTATTACCAGGGGTATTTGCAGCATCTTATCCAAATACAAGAGATGCGTTGTGTACCAAATCATTCCAAGAGAACAGTCCCCTACAACAATGTGAATGTGATCTCGACTCTGAGGGAACTATAAAGGAGATTTTGATAGACGAAGTAAAGCGATCGGCAAAAGTGGCTGTGCTAATGAATGAGCTTGACATTGCTCAAGCGACTGTTTAAGGCAAAGGTAAGAGTGTCACTTGCTAGTCATTACTTTAAGGCACATGTACATTCTAAATCACTTCTTTCACGACGATACTCATCACCTAGAGCCCCTTGACAATCGAATTAATACTGCTCCATGAACTCTTCAAACTCCATATCCTGACGTTGACAACGACTGTTGCTACCACAGAAACGATGAGGACCACAATCTGACCGCTTTGTACACCTTTGACCAGATCGGGGCTGTCTATTACTGTTCCTTACACAGCGCCCTGTATCATTACAGCGCTGACCCGAACGACAATCGTTGTTCCTTCGGCAAGTATTGGTATCATCTGATGAGGAGGAAGATGAAGAGGAGCTGCTGGAGTTGTTACGACGAACACATCTACCTCGATTGTTGCAGATTTGACTACCGGGACAATCTCTGTTCCTCTTACATTGGTTATTAGATGTTGGAGGTCGTGTTGGCCTAGGAGTTGGTGATGGAGGACGGCCAATTAAACGATCTACAGTACTTTCACATCGATTACCCAAGTCGAAGATATCCCGGTTGCTTGGTGTCCCATCGTTAGGACACAAGTCGTTGATTGCTTTCCGAATAGTGGTAGCACTCTGACATGTTCGAATGGCCACTTCACGGGCTTCTCTTTCACGATCACTAATGCGGTTCCGGTTATTCCTGCGCTGGTTCAGGCACCAATGTTGGTCAACTATGTCGTTAGCAGCTTGGATACCTGTTTGTTCCCCAACTCCTGATGCATATGCACCAGATACGGCGGCAAGTAGTATGATGATGGATGATTTGATTAAAAGATTCATATTTGATATTGTAAAGTATTAGTATGTTGATAGATTGAATATAGTGTCAGCGTTTACTGTTTAGTCTTAGTATGTTATATTTACTCGGTGTATGTGTAAGTGTATTGATGAGCTTTGCTTTTTTATGAGACCAATATGCCCAACATATCAAATGGCATACTAGATCAAGAACAAGAAGGTTGATTCCTGTACAAGACGGTCTGATTCCCGTCCATCCTTTGCCATTGCTGATGAAGTGAAGTGAAAGAGGTGAAGAAGCTCGACCAAAGAGAGTTGCTCACACAAGGGTATTTACCTAGAAATATTGAGTGGGTATCATCCAGATATCGAGTCGAACCTAAAACATGAAACATCAACCAAATCTCAAACAAATTATAGAGATCAATTAGATATTGTTGGTATTAATAGTGACCCAAGTGTCTAATCAATAATATGAACGGTCACAATAACAACAATAGTGCAAGAGGTGGCGGTGGCGGTATTAGTATCAGCAACGGAGGACAGCGTAAAAGATCACGCACCAACTCAGATTCACTAACACCTCCAAACTTTAGATCAAGTATTGGTAGTAATGGTAGTAGATCAACATCACCAACACCCAATCAACAAAGGTTTGTATTAGATAAGAATGAAAGGTTATTGCGGTTAAATGTTGGTGGATATCCGTATGGTAAGGTTTTTTTAAAGTGACATATGATATGCACAAATTTTAGTGATGTTGACATGCACCATCCTTTCCCTTTCTGACACATCACGTGTAATACTGCACATCATATATCATACTAATATACATTATGCATTCTAAACTCTGTTTTTTGTACCTACTACCGCATTTGTACATAATATCAGACGTCGTAAGAAACTCATTACCATTATTAGAAACAATGATGACGGATAGGTGGCTAAGTTCATGTTTAGTTGACAGTGATGGGCGTATATTCATCGATAGAGATGGTGAAGCGTTTGGGGACATATTACGATATCTACGTGGTGGTGCTGACTTTTTAAGTGGATTGTTAAGAAATTACTCAAATAGTCCATCACGTCAAGGTGGTATGGGTGATAGCACCTTGAATCAAATGGCAATGAGAGCCAGTGGTAGTAATTCAAATTTGGGTAGTACTATGAGTAATGATAACAATAGGGATAGATTGAGAAGATTACGAATTGAGGCTGATTATTATGGATTACATCAGTTGGTACATGATATTGATGTGGTTACAGTGGGCGAAAAGGTAATCTTTGAGGCTAAGTTTGGGTGGGCACGTGTATCTGGTGGCTGCAACTTGCCAAGGAATCATCAAGAAGTGGGTGCTAATGGAGATGGGGTAGACGTTAATGTACAGGGTGGTGCTAATAATAATGACCAGCAAGAAGATCAGCAACAAGAAAATGAGGACGAGGTTATGGAAGAGAATGAAGATGAAGAAGAGGCAGAAGACGAAGAGGCTGAAGAGGAGGAAGAAGCTGATGAGGTAAGTTACTGATTATTGATCAATTTTTTTATATGAATATCATCTTTACTGACACCATATGTTAGATTGACGAAGAAGAGGATGCTGTTGATCCTAACGAGCAATTGAAATACAAACATTGGACATGGAGTAAACAAGATGGCAACCCTGACATGCTCATGCCACATCCTACTCATGAACACAGTATGATATGTGGCCAGGATGGAAGTTATTTATTACTATTGCGTCTTGCGGCTGCCCTCCCGTCTCCCTTGGCTAGGATTAGATGGGATGAGGCAGAAGAAGAGGGAAGAAGAGTAACAAGAGGAGCCTCTAGACGTCAGAATAGCAATAGACGTAGCCGGGCAGCATCTACCACCAGTGATGAAGATACAAGTGTAGAAGACGATATGAATGACCTTTCTGGAAACAAGGAGTTGGAAGAAGACTACTTTGTCACAGTCAACATCGAGGCTCCACTACAAACGGTTATTGATTCAGTAGATGAAAGTCAGACACACTTCCCGTTGGTAAGGACAGGCCTGTGGGATTATCGAACAGAAGAGGAAGTGACGAATGAAGACCCAGTGTTCGCTACATTCACTGCCATGGAGGTTGTATCTCTTCGGGCTGGGGATATCTTGTCTGTCAGTTTTGTCAATGAAGAGATTAGTAGAGAACGTGCACCCTTTCCTGACAATTGCCCTCCCGAGTTGGTAAATAGTATCACTTTAGTGAAGATATATGGAAATACTCTAGCAAGGTATGAACGGCTGAAGTCTCATCCTAATGGCGGTATACCTGACAGTCTGATGGACCAAAAACGTCGTGGTAGTGCTAATAATGCAGGGCTGAGAGGTATTTTGTCTCCGGGTAAAGGCAGCAAGACTCCTCGAAGTCCGAAAAGAAGTCAGAGCTCATTATTTAGCAACTCACAGAACTCACAAATGTCAGATCATGGCAGCCATCGACATGAAGAAGATCACCAGATGAGTCAATTGGAATGCGAAGCGGAAGAGTTTGATCGGAGTCTCACCAGCACGGCACATTGGACTAACCCTCGGAACGACTTTATGCCTACACCATTCAACCTTTCACTCAAAGAATGTCAAAGCGTAATGGAGTTTCCAAATCCGGGACATTATCTCTTGCTGGGAAGAGTAGCCTTGGGATGTCGTCGTGATGCCACCTTTCTAAGTGTGTTAAGCGGTGGTCCAATAGAAGGGCATAGGGCTCAAATGTCAATCCGTTCAGTAGGTGGTAGATTACTACATGCCTTGGGCTTTGTTTTTGAAGAGAAGCCTCGGCTGGAATGGGCAGATCTCTCAATATTGAGCGAGAATGCCAACTTCAACGATATAGTTCACATACCCAATGCAGGGACCGAATTATCAATAACAACTACTGGGGACTGTAGATTGCATCCAGAAGGAACTGAAGTAGGCCCCTTTTGCAATGTTGTATCACAGAGTCTAAGTTGCCTTTTGCTAGATGATGATTTAATGGAAATCGACCGATACATGATCGGTACCGTGCGCAATCCGCCCTTGAATCAACGTGAAATCAAGTGGTTCCACACAAGGTCCGCCTCCGCTCCGACTGGTCAAGGGAAGGGAGGTACTCACTCAAAGCCTAGTCTGTTTGATGTTGACGGACACCGACTTGTCTGGAGGGGAAGTTTAAACAACGTTCAACAAATGAATAATGACCAGAGCGATGAGTCACCTTCTGCTGTGAATAATACCACGTCAACTGTACTTATTATGGGATCTATCCCACCTCTTCATAGAGGATATGTGGTTGGTTTGTTAAAGAATAATGAAGCAATCTCTCTTTCTATTACACCTGAGAGTCTTGACATGAAAGGAAGACATTGTCACTACTTTCAAGAAATTGTCCAACTTGTAGATGGAGATATTATTACAATAGCAGAGTGTGCGTATGGTGGCGAGGGAGATAATGTTAGTTGGAGAGAGCAGCTTCTGGTAGAAAACAAGCTAATTGAGTTTGACACGAGAATCGGTCACCTTTCGTTTATAGTGTTACACCGTGCGACTGAAGAGTAGCTGACGGAAGATAGGAAATGAAAAGATCAGAACTATTAGTTCCCTAGGACACATTGCTGACTAATGATAAAAGTCTATAACCAAATTATACCCATTACTACACGAAACACATTTTAAGCTTATGTGTCTATGATATAGTACAGTTTGATGATGCAGCCGCAGGTCTTTGAGCTGGTGCTGCTCTTCTCTGTTGTGGTTGCCTCCTTGTACTTGTTGGACGGTTACGAGCGTACTCAAGTTCTTGCAATTGTCTAGCCAACTGTTCACTGTCATGCTCGGACTGATGCTGTTCTCTTTGATATGCCAGCGCAAGTTTATGATCTGAATCTACTTGTGTATCTTCTGATACAACAACTGCTGCACTATCATCTCCATGGTATGATTTCAAGCTTAGATCTTTGGCAGCTTGTATCAAGGCTCCTTCATCATTATCCATATTTTGAGTTGTGGCTGTACCCTTGCTCATCGCAATAGCTAATTGAAGATCCGACTCTGTCTGTCCTCTCTGTGCCAGTATGAGAGCAGGATCTATCGTCGGACCATCAGCAGCCTTTAATTCTGATCTTGCTTTTGGCTTGTTGAAGAATTCATTAGCATGTTCAGTATTTCCATCAATGTTGTCCAACTTCTCCCAAACAATCTCGGGTGTATTTGCATAGCCAAGATCAGTAACTAATAGATATAGAATACCATTGTGTTTTGTAAGTGTAGCAAAGTGATTGTTTCGAAAGAAGACACACAATGCATCATCTCCCAAATGATTATGCAGTTGTTCAAGACCGTGATATGTTAATTGGTGACCTGATGAAGTTAAAAAGGCATTTGCAACCGCGGCTCGAGTTATCTGTAAAGAGAGATTGGTTATCTTTTCTCTTGTTTCTATAATGTCCTTTTCTAATGTAGCTGTTTGGTCTGTATCTTTCTCTTTCGTTGTAGACTTGTCTTTTGTCAGTGGAGGTTCTGTTTGTGATTGTACAGACTCATCTTCTTCTGTTGTAGGTTTAGTTTGTGACTGTATCGACTCATCAACAGTGTTTATATCATCTTTGAGAGAGCAACCCTCGGTGTTATCACTTGCAGGTTGATCTTCTTCTCCATTCTTTTCATCCGATGGTACTTGTGTACATTCAACAGCACTTTCCTCTAACTTCTTCTCCATCAAACTCAATTCCTTCCCAAGTATATCAACTTTTTCTCTAGCCTCATTACCATTGATAACTAATTCTATCAATTCATTATATGTCTTCTCTTCAACAACACTCATTGTTTCTACATCCTGTTTATCTAATAACCAACCATGTACTAACTCCACTCCTAACAAATCAAATGCTGCTAAGTTGTTTGTATATTCTATACCTGTTGGTCCTGACGTAAATTTAGGATTAACATCCATACCATGTTGTAAATTTGGCAATAAGGATAATACTTCATTTAAATGATATTCAGTATGTTGATTATCAGTTGAGTTGTTTGTTGTTGTATTAGAAGTTTGCATTGCACGATTGGCCAACATGTTAACAATATCATCAGTAGAGGCGACGCCGTTTCGATGACATATTGGGTCTAATGTTATCACACCTCGAAGGAGTAGGGCGTTTGCTGCTGCTAATAATGGACATGGTCCGTTTTTATTTTGTAATAGTATCTTCCTTGTTAATCCCTATGTATATTATAGTATTGTGTGTGTGGTGTTTAAGTAGTGAGACCAATGGATAAGAAGAAGAAGAGGTCAGTAAGATGGTATTGTATGTATATTGTAATAAGAAGAGGTCATTAAGCAATTTTGAGTGCGGTGATACCTCTAGAGCGGAGCTCTTACCTGATACTGAACCGACTTGAGCTGATATGCCTGAGGAGATGAAGAACTATTTGACGAAGACATACTATTGACCTCTTTAGCTTCACCAGATATACCTTCCTACAACCAACACAAAGCTTGCTACTGATTATGATTGTTGCCATACCTCTACCGTCTCACTACAGAGATATCTATCTTGTCGTTCATGAGAATTGTTCAGACTAAACAAATGACAGCAGTGCCGACGCCGACGCTCTCATAATACATCCTACAACATACATCGGCAGCTATCTATTGCAGTGAAGTCTTTCGGTGTCAATACACTGTAAAATCATGAGTCTGCTAGCTTTAATTGCTGATAAGTTCGAGCTCGAACAACCAACTACAGATTCTGAACATCGTGTCACCTCCTACACAAATCGTCCAGTCGATGAAACTGATAATGATGTCATCAAGGCTCTACTCGATAATGATCATGATACTACTACACCTAATCATAGTATAGAGAAGAGGCACATGTCAATATCACAAGATAAAGATATCTTCTACGATGCCACAAATGATACACAATCAACAACTTCTGATGATGATTGCAGCAGAATTAATGCACAGAACAGTACATCACAACAACAAGAGGATACCAAACTACTAATAACATTCTTATTAATGGTTATTGTTGGTACGGCTAATAAGATATTTCAAAAGTTACAGGCTATACCAATGTAGTGAGTATCTCGTCTTGGTTATATAGTTTTTGTGCATATCATGTGTCACACAATAAGTTTGATAATATGTGTCATGTGATTTGCAATAGAGGTTCTGCTCACCTACTCTTGTATTTCTCATATTCCTATCTATCATGAATATATGTACAGTAACTATCCCAATTCGTTGAATTTATTGCAAAAGTAAGTAGATTCTTAGTTTTTGTGCATATCATGTGTTTTGTGCACATCATGTCATAATTGATATGGCATGATCTCTCACTAACTCACCGGCTCCTTGTCTTTCATATCATATCATATATCA
>Ga0214481_100015_pt1 | contig 67473 bp, 44 predicted proteins | sample M1_20Mar14CPVII9_4_FD_165057 | JGI IMG/M metagenome (GOLD analysis project Ga0214481, IMG submission 165057) | Marine eukaryotic communities from Monterey Bay, California, United States - M1_20Mar14CPVII9sort6BwellG10 | ecosystem: Environmental > Aquatic > Marine > Unclassified | place: USA...
GCCGGAATCTCTAGTTCTCCCGCCATTAAACTTTTAAAATTGATGTACCTAAGTCGCGAGGGAGATCGTCGCGAAGGCGTTCTTCACCGCCAGAGCAAAGGCTGGTTCCAAGTAGCTGGCATGGGGCACGAACCGCTCGCGGTATTTTCATTTTTAATGGAAGAGGGAGATTACCTATTTCCCTACTATCGTGATCGAGCCATGGTTCTCGCCAAAGGCGTATCCAACGCAGAACTGGCGAGTGCATATTTTGCAAAACTCGGTTCCTCCAGTGGCGGCCGCCAAATGCCGGGACACTACAGTGACCGTCAGCGGAACATCTGGAGCGTCCCGACTCCGACGGGAGCCAATGCACTTCCGGGTTGCGGCGTGGCTTGGGCCATGCAACTTGACGAGCACCCCAACGTCGTAGTGGCTACCGTTGGTGATGCTGCCTCGCGTCAGGGCGAATTTTACGAAGCCATTGCGTTTGCCATCGAGCGACAACTTCCGATCGTTTTCATTGTTGAAGACAACAATTACGGTATCAGCACAAACACGGAAAAATTCAATCCGTTTAAGCTAGAAGTATTTAACGAAAACCACTTGGTTCACGTCGACGCTCGCCACCCGGATCGGGTTTTCGATGTCGCCGCACCGGCCCTTGAAAAGGCTCGCTCTGGTGGTGGTCCCACGGTCATTATTGCGGAACTGGACCGCCTTTGCTCGCACACTAGCTCCGATGACCATCGAGTCTATCGTCCGCTTGATGAAATCGAAGCGATGGCAGATCGGGATCCGATCGTCGTCCTGTCCGATGAATTAATCGAATCGGGTGAGTTGTCGAGCGACGAATGGGAAGACATCAAGGCTGAGATCAACACACGGGTTGACCAAGAGTATATCGCGGCTGAATCCGAGCAGGATCCAACTCCCGATGATTTGATGAAGCAGCTATTCGCACCTTTGTCGACACCTGAACCTCCCCCCATCGAAGGCGGGCGAAAGTGGCGAATGGTCGATGCAATCAACCAGGTTTTCAAGCATGGGCTCGATCACGATGATTCCTATATGTTCTTTGGAGAAGACATTGAGGCGCCCAAAGGTGGCGTGTTTGGACTCACAGCAGACCTCTCCCACGAACACCCCGACCGAGTCTTTAACTCTCCGCTCGCCGAAGCGACCATCGCTGGCGTCGGAATAGGCATGGCATGCTACGGAAAGAGACCCGTCTTTGAAATTCAGTTCATTGACTTTGTCGGCCCCGCGATGAATCAAATTACACAGAACTTGGCAACCCTTCGCTGGCGAACCAACGGCGACTGGAATTGCCCGGTAGTCATGTACGCTCCGTATGGAGCCTATCTGCCCGGTGGTTCGCTGTGGCATTCGCAGGCAAACGAATCGATCTTTGCGCACTGCCCCGGATTACGTGTTGTAGTGCCAAGCACTCCCGAAGATGCGACTGCTCTCATGTGGACGTCCATGCACACCGATGATCCGACGCTCTTCCTTATTCCAAAACATCTTTTCCGGCAACAAATGACTGTGTCTAACGACATTCCGGCCGTTGGTTTCGGAGAAGCAAGGGTGCGACGCGAAGGAGATGACGTCACCCTCGTTGCTTGGGGCAATTGTATGGAACAGGCTTTTGCTGCCGCCGATGCCCTCGCCGACGAAGTTTCAGCCGAGATCATCGACCTGAGATCGATACAACCCTGGGATAAAGAGACGATCCTCAAATCGGTTGAAAAAACAGGACGCCTTGTCGTCGTCCAAGAAGACGGACGGTCGTGCAGTGTCGGACAGATGATTATCAGTGAAATCATGGGCGACTCCGAAAGTTTTTGCTATTTTGTGAGTGCTCCTCAGTTGGTTGCCAAACCCGATGTCCATATTGGGTACAACCCCGTTTACGAGTACGCTGCACTTCCAGATACCAACCAAGTCATTGACGCAATCCGAATTACAATGGAGGACTGACCGGCCATGCCCGTCATTTCAGTACGAATCCCGCAATTGGGCGAAGGCCTACAAGAAGCGTTACTAGTTGAATTCCTTAAAAACCCAGGCGACACCATCGGTCGAGACGATCCGATCTACGTCATGGAAACGGACAAGGCAACCACGGACGTTGAATCTCCGTATGACGGGACCCTCGTTGAGTGGACCGTCGAACCAGGAACAGTTCTGGAGATTGGCGCCGAAATCGGCAAAATGGAAGTAGCAGAAGGTGTCAAAGAAATGCCAGTCGGGCATGGTCCCGCGGATGCCGAGACTTCCGAACCCGTTTCGCCTGCTGTCACAAACGCCCCCACCTCGGAACCGGTGCGTTCAACTCGGGTAATGATTCCCCCCAAGACTAGGAAGTACTTAAAGGAGCTTAACCTCCTCGATGCCGTCGACCAAATTCCTTGCAGCGGTAAGAAAATGATGCCCGAGGATGTCGATGCGTTTATCGCCTCTGGCGGAGGCAACGCGGAGATCTCATCAGATCATTACACGGTCGAACCGCTACCAAAATCTCAAATTGTCTTGAACTACCGACTCGGCCGAGGGGCAAAGGCATGTATCCCGGTGACCGTCATGACCGACGTTAACTGGACACAAGTGACTGCTGCCCGAACGGTCGCCCGTGAATCGGGTGGCCCGACCGGTTTTGCCATGGCCTGCTGGGCAGTAGTTCAAGCCCTGAAAAACCACCCAAAGTTTCGCAGCGTGATGAACGCCGATGGCAACTCGCTGAAAGTGTTCCACCACGTGAATCTCGGCGTCGCCGTTGCCCTCCCAGGAGATGAGATGGTAACCGCAGTCATTCGTGACGCCGACGAAATGAGTGAAACTGAATTCTATCAAGCGTTTGCTACCCAAGTGGCCGCTGCCAAAGATACGGGTGATCAAGCTGACGAATCAACGACAGTAACAGTCTCTAATATCGGCAAAGCGGGCATGAAGATTGGCATCCCAGCGATCGTCGCCCCCGCTGTCGCGACCCTCGCAATTGGCGAGTCATTCGCTCACCCCGTTCCCGATGGTGATTCGTTCCGATTTCAAACCATGGTTACGGCAACGCTCAGCTTCGATCACAGAATTGCTAACGGCGTCGGTGCCGCGAATTTCATGAGCGAAGTAAAATCTCTCATCGAGGCATTTGAAGCTTAAGCTACCCATTTGAAACTGCTTTATTCCGAGGCGTACGCTTGGTGCGCCTGGTCTAATTCAGCCTTCGTCAATTCTTTACTATGCACGATCAGGCGGTAACGCAAACTCGTAAAACTCTTTGTTGACAACGCAACTGGGTCTCGGCCTGGATAGACAGGGTTTTGCATACTCTTAACTTTGTCACGCAAAATCCATTTTTGCGGATAACCGACCGTTTCAGGATGAACCAATATGGCTATTCCATTCGTCGTCTTGGAAGCCCCAAATTGACCTACCAAATCTACCCAATCGCCACAGGCCATTGGAAGTTTTGTCGCTTTGATAAATCCCTGGGAAGTCAGGAATCTGAGACCAGGCGGTTGCTGAACGCGAACCGAAAATCCACCATATCCTTTCGCATCATTTGAACCACCGATCGATAAATTAGGTCGAAGCGCGAGCAGCTTAATTTCGAAATCGATATTTCGCATCTCCCCCGCGGCACGATGAACTTCAATGACATTCAATTCCTTTACCAATGGAATTGGCTGGGCATCCGAATCAAGCAGTTTTTCAGATCGCCAAATGACCTCATTCTTGATTTGAATCGATTCAGTCTTCGAAACCATTTCGGTCGAGCGGACGTCCCAGTCGAACGACTCAGCCATCCACCCATCTCCAACTGCAACCTCACCAACGTACAGTTGATGCCAAGCCCAAAATACGCCCCGATGATGTAGATGATCGGCAGGGAAATCTTGGGTTAGCACTCGTCCATCTAATCCGTAAAGAGGATGAATGTAGTTTGCGCGACGATGAGATCCATTTCGCGATTTTGGATTCGCTTGATACTGAAGGATTGGAGTTTCTTGCTCAGAGACCAAAACTCCCTCGGCGTTTGCGAGCCAGTTGAGCGAGCGGTCAAGAGATTGCCCCTGCTGTTGTGCCGATCCAGTTCTGGTGACTAAACCAATAATCGCGATGAGCAAACAGGCTGTCACAATGATTCGGCTCATCTTTACGCCAGTCTTCTAAGCAATTATTTCTTTCACCACATTCCCGGCAACGTCCGTCAATCGAAAGTCTCTTCCGGCATATCGATAGGTTAATTTTTCGTGATCCAAACCCATCAGATGTAGGATCGTAGCGTGCAAATCATGCATATGCACCTTGTTATCAACGGCGTGATGACCAATTTCATCAGTCTTACCATGCACGTAGCCCGCTTTCGTGCCACCACCGGCAAGCCACACGGTGAACCCTCGCGGGTTGTGATCTCGCCCGTCTTTCCCTTGAGCAAATGGAGTTCGACCAAATTCGCCCCCCCACCACACCAAGGTGTCCTCGAGCAACCCACGTTGCTCCAGATCGGCCAACAAGCCCGCCACCGGTTTATCAACGGCTTTCGCATGCTCCGCATGCTTGGGCATGTTTGAGTGTTGATCCCACCGAGGGTTCGCAGATTCATCTGAATAGTTAACCTGTATGTATCGAACATCTGCCTCGGCCATCCGCCTTGCCAATAGGCACTGTCTACCAAAATCTTCGGTCTCTTTTTGATTAATTCCGTAACTATCGAGCGTTTCAGCGGTCTCACCGGACAGATCCATAATTCCTGGCGCATTCAACTGCATTCGATAGGCCAACTCAAACGACTCAATTGTCGCTTCCAGTCGTTCGTCCTCTGGATGCCGTTGTAATTGCGAACGATTCATTTGCTGGAGGAATTCAAACTGCTTCTTTTGAACATCTGGAGGCAAATGCAGATTTGAAATATTATTAATTTTCGCATCCGCAACTGCCTGGCCAGCGCGCCCCACTGCCGTGCCTTGAAACATCGTTGGCAAAAACGCATTCGAATAATTTCGCGGACCACCTTTACTCGCCGATGGATTGATCGTCACAAACCCCGGAACATTCTGATTCTCCGTTCCTAAACCATAGGTGATCCAACTTCCAATTGACGGCCGAACGAGATTCGTAGCCCCCGTATGCATGAAAAGCGTACTTGGACCGTGCGCAACTCCTTCGGTATGCATCGAATGAATCATGCACATTTTATCTACATGATTTGCCATCTCGGGAAACAACTCCGAAACGTGCTGGCCACTCTCGCCGTACTGTTTAAAGGACCATAGTGGCTTTAAAAGATTACGAGTACTTTTACTGCCAAACGTCCCAAACCGGACTCCAGTAAAATCTATCCCTTGACCGTCTCGTTTAATCAGTTCCGGTTTGTAATCAAAACTGTCGACCTGACTCGGCCCGCCCTGCATAAAGATAAAAATCACCCGCTTTGCCCGTGCCGGGAACATTGGCGGACGTGGCAACAGGGTATTACGCTTATCTTCCCCACGCGTTTGCTCCGCGCAGACCCCAGAAAGCGCTAAGGCCCCAAATCCACAGGCACTACGACGAATCATCTCGCGTCGTGAAACCGTTCGATAAAATTCACAAGGTTCTGTCATGTTCCTAGACCAACATCCCCAATTAAGAAATTAAATATCATTCCACGTATCGAAAATCTAAACTCGCAAACAATGCATGACAAAACCTGGCCCACGCTTCTTGCCGGATTTTGTCACCAGAAACGGCAGACCCACCGTTCCCCTCCGCTATTTCTTGCCGAAGATACTCCTCAACCGCCTCAATTTCGACCGGCGTTGGCTGGCGACCAATTGTACTCAAATACGCAATTCTCACCCGTTCGACATCATCAATTTTCGACATCGCAAGAAGCCTATCAGCCATTTTTGTTGACGCCCGAATCACTTCCGGATCGTTCATTAAAAACAACGCTTGAGTTGGAAGGGTACTCGTATTCCGATCCCCCGTAACCAAATTGGGATTTGCAAAATCGAAGACCTCAAAAAGCGGCAGCATCGAATTCCGAAATGCTGGGACGTAAACGCTTCTTCTGACCGTATCGAATTTATAGCCCAGATCATATTGCGTAATTTTGCGAATGGTTCTACCGCCGGGCGTAAGGTCCAGCTCACCAGATGCAAACAGAATTGAATCCCTAAGCACCTCGGCATCGACACGGCGGCGATTCGCCCGCCAAATCAAACGGTTTTCAAAATCCTTCTCTTTCGCTACCGGATCCACAGCAACGCTAAGTTGAAAAGCGTGAGATAAAACTATTTTTTTGATTAGTTTTTTGGTCGACCAACCTGAGTCAATGAAATCCAACGCCAGGAAATCCAACAATTCTGGATGCGAAGGTTTTTCACCCACAAATCCAAAATTATCGATCGTGGAAACCAGCCCCTTCCCAAACAGATGTCTCCACACACGGTTAACATAAACCCTTGCCGTCAACGGATGATCGGGACTCGCGATCCATTCTGCCAGTTGCAATCTCCCACTTTCATCACGGCCAAACTCTGGCCTAGGCTCATCACTGCAAACAGATAAAAACCCACGTGGAATAACTGGCCCCAAATTGCGAACTGACCCGCGGATATGCAGGTGTCCATCTTTGGGCTTCAGGCTGTCTTTTACTGACATTGCCACGGCGACTGGGCGTACTGGATTCTTTTTGATTTCTTTCAGTGAGCGATCCAATTCGCTAATTCGTTTTTCAAGGGCCACCACCTCTGCTGGCTTTTTGCCCTCACCAGTCGAATTCTCTTTTTCTGACTCGCGTCGGCCGGGCGGTGTAACGGCTGACGGTAACACGTCTTTGCCGGCAACTGCAGATTCCTCCACCTGATTTAGAAACTGGACTGCATCGACAATCACATGCCCATCAGTCCCCTCATTTGAAATTGTTACCGAAGCGGCATTGTCGGCCTCAAAACGAAAAGTCCCAAGCGAATGGAACAAACCATTAATGGGTGGCTGCTTGGATTGATTGACGAGGAATTTAGATTTGCCGTCTTGGTGATCCACCGTAACGACGGTGTTGGAGGCACGATTCCCGCCGGCACTGTAAGAAACGCGGACTTCATAATTCCCTCCAGACTCAAACTTAGGCAAGAAAACCGCCTTTTTCTTACCCTTTCCTGAGTTATCATCGTGCAAGTAATATTGATTTACAAATTGCTTAGAAAAAGTCGACTCTTTCCAACTGCCTGTCAGTTGAGCCATGGTTACGTCAAGCACTAGACCGTTCAGCGAATCCGCCAATATCGTTTTCTTATCCACCTCTCGGGAGGTCTCCTTTGAGATCGACATCTTGGCCAAATCAGCTTTTGCCGTCGCCAACTGCTTCCCCAAAACCTTGACTTGACGCAAATATTTGCTTGCTGCCTGAACCTCTTCCGCAGAAGCAAGTGGTTGGGTGACATAGCTAGAAACATTCCCATCGACTAACGCCACAGTGCTTCCAAAAATACCTGCAATCGCATAGTAATCCGACATTGGAATTGGATCAAATTTATGATCATGGCAGCGGGCGCACCCCAGTGTCAAACCTAAAAATGCCCGTCCGACGGTATCGATCTGCTCATCAATTACCTCCATCCGTAACAGTTCTTTGTCCTGCTGTTCATAATTCGTGGGCCCCAGTGCCAACAAACCGGTGGCAACCAACCGCTCTGTTTTTTGTTGATGGGAATCGTGCGTTAGTAAATCACCCGCAATCTGTTCGACAATAAATTGATCGAAAGGTTTGTCTTGATTGTACGCGTCAATAACGTAGTCGCGAAAACGCCAGGCCTCTGGAAACATCAAACTTCGGCCACCACCACTTGACTCTGCAAACCGTGCAACGTCCAACCAGTGTCGCCCCCATCGTTCTCCAAAATGTGATGACGCCAACAACTCATCAACCACCTCCGGTAAAATTTCTTCTATCGAACGGTCATCGGAGACGAATAGCCTTATTTGAGAAACAGTCGGTGGCAATCCGATAACAGCCAGATAGATTCGCCGCAACAAAGATTCACGACCAGCATCTTCTACAGGAGTAATCCCGGCAGACTCCATGTTCGCGAGTAGGTAACGGTCGATATCATTTCGTGCCCAGGTACGATCAACCGTAGTCGGCGGTAGAGAATCCTTCACAGGCGAAAAAGCCCAAAACCGCTTCCCTGCTTCTAAACTCATTGGCTCAGAGTTAATTAACGGCTGAGACTGACGAGGATCTGGTGCGCCCATTTTGATCCATTGAACCAAAATATCGATCTCTGAATCTTTCAACTTCCCTTTTGGCGGCATCTCATAATCTTCGTAACGAACCGAAGAAATCAGTAAACTTTCCTCCGGATGGCCAGGAACAATCGCCGGACCAGTATCACCGCCACCTAACATTTCATCCCGAGAGATTAATCGCAAACCACCGCGGATCTTTTTATCATCTGTGCCGTGACATTGGAGACAATGCTCAGACAACAGCGGTCGTACTTTGTTCTCAAAGAACTCGATCTCCCGTATCGAAAATGATTTCGAATCGACATCACTAACTTCTTGCGAAAGACCGTCCGCGATCAAAAAATTTAACGCTAACCCGACTTGCAATGAAAGCAGCGTAAACTTCCAAAAATAATTCTGGGAATTATTAGTTTTGTGATTTACAACCATCAATTCACAAGCAATTTCTAGGAACACCCTGAATAAAACAACTCAACTATCGTACAACGCTCAGTCCCAAAGTATAACGTCGATTTAGTCAAATTTCGAATCGTTATCGCATTCCAACCATGCATTTCGAAATGACTGGGCATCAATATTGAAAAAATTTGATTCATTTCCTGTGCGTCCCCTAAATCAGCCTTAAAATACTGCGGCCCGCAAGACCAAGAACAATCTGGAACTCAAATGACTTTTATCAATCGAAACCCATTCCCAACACGTCACAATGTAGGCTTGCTAACTAAGGCATTCTTGATTTCCTTCGCCATTATCACCTTTATTTCTGATGCCCACGCAGATGAGCAACGTCAGGCAGCCAAACAACCGAATGTCTTAATTATTTATGCTGACGACCTCGGATACGGTGATGTCCATTGTTACAACCCAAAATCAAAAATCCTCACACCGAACATTGACCGGTTAGCAAACGAAGGAATGCGATTTACCGACGCCCATAGTGCAGCGACGGTTTGTACGCCCAGTCGTTACAGCCTGTTAACGGGGCGATATGCATTTCGTTTACCGAATCACGGAAGAGTCTTTGACGGGATTGGCGGCCCAAATTTGATTACGGAAGACCGGCTTTCGATGGGCCAGATGTTTTCCGACCTTGGTTACGAAACTGGGTGTGTTGGAAAGTGGCATATCGGGATGACCTTTTTTGACAAACAGGGAAACCCCATTAACAAGGGTGGGCCGGAACCTGTTACACGAATTGACTACGAAAGACCAATCGTAGGCTCACCAATTGATCGTGGATTCGATTATTTTTTCGGCACGGCGGCCTGCCCGACAACCGATTGGCTTTATGCATTTGTCGAAGGCAACAGAGTCCCCAATCCACCGACGCAATTACTAGACAAATCAAAACTTCCCAAACACCCTTACTCCGTCGACAACAGACGGGGATGGAAGGCAGATGACTTTGATCTTGAGGCAGTTGATCTTATTTTTCTGGATAAAAGCAAGGCCTTCCTTGATAAACATTACCAATCGTCACCTGAAAAACCATTCTTCCTCTATCACGCCATGCAGGCAGTACACCTCCCCTCGTTCCCGGCAGATAAGTTTAAAGGTAGCAGTGACTCAGGCCCCCACGGCGACTTCATCGTCGAACTCGATTTTATCGTCGGCAGCCTCATGGAATCACTCAAGCAGCATAACGCCGAAAAAGATACGATTGTAATTTTCACAAGTGACAACGGCCCGGAAGTATTGACTACCGTCAGAATGCGACAAGATCACAAACACGATGGCGCAGCACCCTGGCGAGGCATGAAACGCGACCTTTGGGAAGGGGGACACCGAGTCCCGATGATTGTCAAATGGCCAGGCAAGGTTCCAGCAAATTCAACGACGGATGCCTTGATTTGCCAAACCGACCTCATGGCGACGCTGGCAAAAATCACGAACGCTCAACTTCCAAAGAATTGCGCTGAAGACAGTATCGATTTTTCGAAACTGCTCCTAGGCGAAGCTCGAATTGGCAATCGCGAATTTATCGTTCACCAGGGTTTTGCGGGGGACAGAAAACTCGCAATTCGATCTAAGAAATGGAAATATTTGAATTGCGGAGATTCTGGAGGGAATAACTATCAAAAGCAACCATTGCTTCGCCCCTACTATAACGACTCTCAGACCACGGCCGACGTTCAGCTATACAACCTCGAAGTCGACCCCGCAGAAACAAACAACCTTCATTTGCAAGAGCCCAACGTGGCAATTCGCATGCGTGCTAAATTGGAAGAAATTAAATCTCTGACGGGCAAACCGCTTCCTCAAAAATAGCAAACCCTAGCATTGGTCATCCGAATCAGCAAAAGTCCGAGCGGAAGGCGCTAGTCGTCTCGTACTCGCATGTTTCTTTGATGGAAAGATTAGACGCAGATTTACAATCGGGAAAAAAGTCGTTCGCCTTATCCCTTCTCCGCAGCAAAGCGCGGACCAATTTTGGCCCTCAGAATATTCTGAAACTTCGGCCTGTTTCGAACCGGCATCTCATGGCTCGATCTCAGTGACGTTCAAACGACGAACAGGTTGTTAAAACGCAGCCGAACTCGTTTCAGCAAAATTTTATATGTCGCTTTTTATGCGAGCACTAACATGCTGACAACCTCACCCATCTCGGGTAGAAAAAAACTTGATAGTGTTATCTTAAGATTTCTTTCCCCGCCCTCTGCAAGACTCCAATTGGGGATCGAAAACCCGTCAATCAGCTTCTACTTTGGGATCGAAAACACTATTTTCCTAAGTGGGGAAATCAAAGATTCTCAAAATATAGATTTTGGGCTCTGGCCTTATTGAAAGGCCTTTTCCCCTGCCCTATCTTAACGCTCGGCCAAGCCTTCCCAAACTGCACAACCATCCCGATACATACATATGCAATTAGGTAAATATATGAATATTCCCTCAAAAACAATTGCAGCCGCGCTTTTAATAGTTTCATTCGCTTGGTTCGCCTCGCCCGTAAAGAGTGAAATCATCGTGATTGATAATTTCAATGTTGACACACCAGTTTTAAAGGTTGACTACAACACTGCCTTTGACAGCTACAGCTCTCACACAAGCGGCACCATTAAGGGAAACCCTGTGACTCGTGACATGAGTCTGACAAGAGTTTTTAATGACGATGACAGAGGTTCCAGACGATCAATTCTGGAGGTTTACCAAGACGTTTTCTCTTGGTCCAACGATTCGCAGGTGCAGTCATCCGCAACCTTAAACCATCATTTTTCCCCTATTGATGTACTTAGTCCAGCCGGTTCGGAATGGGGATCTTTGCAGCTTGACGTAGTGAGTGTAGATCAAGACGCCGAAATAACCATCACCTTAGTAGATGCTAATAATCAGTCTGCCGTCCTGTCGGAAACAACCTCGGTTGCTGGGCAACAGATCCTTGAATACGCCTACGACGATTTCCTCGCTTCTAATTCCAATTTAGATTTGACTCAAATCAAAAGTGTATCACTGGATTTGGCCGGACCAGCGGAAGTCGATTTTACGATGCAACAAATGGTTTTCAATACCCCCGAGCCTTCCAGTGTCATGCTATTTTCCTTGGCCGGAATAGGCTTTGCATCGCGGAGGCGACGAAAACGGAGTTGAGCAAGGCTGGCCTAGCATTTGGATTTTCGAACTGTTTTGGCATTCGAGTCTTGTTCGCATTCTCCCTGCTATCACCCCATGAGACGGGGATTTCCGCACCGCTCCACTCGATTTCACAAAGCTACCTCCTCTTCTTAACGCTCACTCCGGTTTCTTTGATCTGCACGTGCTCTAGGTCGCCCGTATTGACCACGCTTGCCGATCCAACCGGAATCATGTTCTAATCGTTCGACTTGGGTTATTTCAGTCGATAATAAGAACAGTAGATTCCAATGGATTTCCTTCTCCCTTTGACAGTGGGATTGTCAGTCATTCTCATTACCGTGGGTTTGCACGCCGTCGCGACAACGCAGGCAATCTATCTGCTGAAAAAATACGGAAAAAAACGAGTGCAAAATGCAGGTATTCGATCGAAACCGTTAATCCTCGGCGTGACCGGTGTCTTTTTGTCGATCAAACATTACATCGACATTATCCTTTGGGCGGTTGCTTATTGGATTTTTGCCGGGGCTGAACATTTCACCAATTTCGAAGATGCCGTCTATTTCTCATCAGTGACGTACACCACACTTGGTTACGGCGATGTAACCCTCTCTGATAACTGGCGACTATTGTGCGGAATCCAAGCCATGAACGGCGTCTTACTTTTTGGTTGGAGTACCGCCATTCTGTTCTATCTTGTTCAGCGTTTTTGGAGCGAAGAGCGCAGAAAAACCGAAGCCGGCGGGCCATAATCCATTTAGACTAAATCAAAAATATGCAACGCACACAAAACATCTGCCTGGTCTTACTAGCCACCATTGCAGTCAGCTTTAGCCTCTTTTATTTAAAATCGGTTTTACTCCCATTCGTGATCGCGTTGTTTGTGGTGATCGGATGTCGCCCGATCCTAGAGTTCGTTGAAAAGCAATTAAAACTCCCACGTTCAATCGCATTCGGACTATCTTTTTTAATTGGCAACTTGTTGCTAATCGGATTCGCGCTTTTGTTGTGGTTCTCAATTACGGATTTGCAAAACAAATCCAGTGTCTACGAAAAGCGGATGAATATCATTGCCACCTGGGTAGTCGAAAAACTCCCAAGCGATCCCCCAACTCCAGAGCCTAACGAATCCGCTAACAACACTCCCAATCAAGATATTTCTGCTACCCCTCCTGCCTTCACGGGTAATAGCGACCTGCCTAAAAACCCCAAAGCAGCTGTCCAAGAGATATTCCAGTCCATCTCGAACTTCATTCAAGAACAGCTCGTGCGACTGGCTAGTTCGCTCGCCAACCTGCTTTCTTACGGAATTCTAATTCTCATTTTTGTATTCTTCTTGTTGATGGGGAATACGGGGCAAATCCCGGGCCCCGATGTAATAAATGAAAATCAGCCTCGCATTCTGGGAGAAATTGAAGAGCAGATCCGTAAATACCTTTTCATGAAAACGGTTATCTCGATGTTCACTGGACTTGCATTCGGTCTGGTTCTCTGGATTTTTGGTGTCCCCCTAGCGACCGTCTTTGGGTTCTTAGCCTTCTTACTCAACTTCATACCCAATATCGGCCCGCTCATCGGCTGTGCGCTGCCCGTCCCATTTTTAATTCTCAACTCAAATATCTCCCCGACTGCTGGGATCATTTGCTTCGTTTTGATCGGCACGATTCAATTCGTCAGCGGCAATGTGATCGAAACTCGAATCATGGGAAAGTCGTTTGATGTCAGCCCCATTACGTTATTACTCGCTCTAATGTTCTTTGGACTGATTTGGGGCATCATTGGCATGTTCCTGGCCACTCCGATCGTATCAATCCTCAAGATTGTTTTACATCAACGCGAATCAACCCGGCCGATCGCCGACTTACTTGCCGGCCGCCTCGATGTATTCAATTCTATGGAAGATTAATAGCCAACTTGGAACTTTAAAACCTCCATTGCATTGTTCATAAACGACTTGCTTCTGAACATTAGCCTGCGCTGAAACTGCCTCGCGGCGTTTTACCCCGACGGGGGAAAATGCCCCACCCGCGGCAAGCTGCCCTCGCCTCGCCTCTTAAAAAAAATCAAACGAGCGCGAATAAAAAAGAATCTCAAAGTAGTTCTTTTTATTCAAAAAGCGGCACTTGCTGACGAATTCTTTGGCCAATAACCAACACCAGCAATCAACTGGCACACCGATTGCTATTCGCTGAATCATGATCCGATCGATTCCAAGACAATTGATCATATCAGCACGCTTCATTTTTGTTCACCAAGCCAACTCGTATTTGAAATAGAACCTGCACTGAAAGAAAACTCATGTCTACTCATTCCAACCCAACCTATCGTGAACCCGTCAACAACCGATCAAGCGTTCCTTTGCATAAACGAATTACCGAACTCTCTACGGAAATCCAAGAAAGCAGCATCCCCTTTCAAACGTTGATCGATGAAGTTGGACAGGTCATCGTTGGCCAAGAGAAACTGATTCAGAGAATGTTGGTCGGCCTCCTTGGCAACGGCCATCTCTTAATCGAAGGTGTGCCTGGACTTGCCAAAACAACTGCTGTGGCCTGCCTCGCCAAGGCGATCGCAACGGACTTTCAACGAATCCAATTCACTCCGGATCTTCTGCCAGCCGACGTCGTGGGAACACTTGTATATCGACCGCAGCAGCAGGAATTCGTCGTTCAGAAAGGCCCAATATTTTCCAATCTAATTCTGGCGGACGAAATCAACCGGGCACCTGCCAAAGTCCAAAGTGCGTTGCTCGAAGCCATGCAAGAAAGACAAGTCACGATTGGCTCTGAAACATACCCATTGGATGACCCATTCCTCGTTATGGCGACTCAGAATCCGGTCGAACAAGAGGGAACCTATCCACTTCCCGAAGCCCAGATGGACCGGTTCATGCTCAAGGTAGTCGTTGGCTACCCGAACCGCGAACAAGAAAACTTGATTCTCCAACGCATGTCAAAAACAAAACAGAACCACGATGTACGTGCGGTGATGAAGCCCGGCAACATTCTCTATGCACGTAAATTAATCGACGAGATTTACATTGACAATAAAGTCCAGGACTACATTGTCGATCTGGTAATGGCCACCCGGGAACCAGAGAAATATCGAGTGCCAGTCGACGGGTTGATTCAGTACGGCGTATCTCCCCGCGCGACCATCAGTTTAACGTTGGCGGCCAAAGCGAATGCGTTCCTCCAAGGCCGCGGCTATGTCATCCCCCAAGACGTGAAGGATCTCGCACTCGATGTCCTTCGTCATCGACTCATTATTACCTACGAAGCAGAAGCGGAAGATAAAACCTCAGAAGACGTTGTCTCAACTATTCTTTCCCATGTCCCCGTTCCTTAAACCGTTAGGAGGTACTAACTAAGCGACATTTCTCAGTCGTGCCTTGTGGGGCCAGCAACTGGCCTGCGAGACACCCAACCGTCGGTCGGTCGAGCACGTTACTTAAGGGCTTTGCACCACCCCACCGTAACGTGCCCGACCGGCTATTTAACGAATTCATTTCAACCCTTTCAACCACCTGAACAACTCATGATTCCGATAGAACTCGCCAAAAAAATCAAGCGAATCCAAATCCGAACCGCTCATCGAGTGGATGGCATGTTAGCCGGTGAATACCTGTCCGCTTTTAAAGGGCGCGGAATCGAATTCGAAGAAGTTCGGCCTTACCAACCGGGAGACGACGTCCGAATGATTGACTGGAATGTCACAGCGAGACAGGGAGAACCGTTCGTCAAATTATTTCGCGAAGAACGCGAACTGACAGTCATGCAGTTAGTTGACGTAAGTGCATCGCAAAGCCCTGGCTTCCACCTCCAAACAAAACGAGACCTCATTTCAGAACTCAGTTCAACTCTTGCATTTTCAGCAATAAAAAACAACGACAAAACTGGCCTGATCATGTTCACGGACGGCATCGAAAAATTCGTTCCACCCAAAAAAGGATCACGCCATGTCCTTCGCTGCATTCGCGAGTTACTCCATTGTCAACCAATGGGGCAGGGCACAAATATTGAAAATGCGCTCAACCATTTGAATCGCACTGTGAAACGAAGGTCTGTAACGTTCGTCATCAGCGACTTCCTCGATCAAAACTTTGAAAAATCACTTCGCATCGCCAGTAAAAGACACGACATCATCCCAATAGTCGTAAGTGACCAACGCGAATTTGAAATGCCCAACGTCGGACTGATCAACTTAAAAGATTGTGAGACAGGGGAAACCATCTGCTTCGACACCAGCAGTCGCCGACAACGTGAGCAGTACAAAACACGCTCTCTCCAACAAAAGATAACGAGAGATCAAATTTTCCAACGCTTAAAAATGGAACCGCTTCTTATATCCACCGGCGAGGACTACATCGATCCACTCCGTGACTACTTTCACCGCCGAGGACTAAAACGATGAGACTTACCCCCCAAAGCCCGAGAGCAATCATGAAAACAAATCGAGGCATCAAACTGCTGATTGGATTTAGCCTCTTGGTATTTTGCCAAACAGGTCTTGCTGCCGAAAGCAACCCGGTTCCTAAAGATTCGCCAGTCGAAATTGAACTTGAATTAAGCGACACACAAACGCATGTTGCCAAGTCAATTGAGTTGGCAATTACAATTACAGCCCCCACTGGCATCACGGTCAGCCTTCCTCCTCTAGAAGAAAACCTCGGCCCCTTTGACATAGTCGGGCATCGCGACATTAATGATGTTCCCTTTCAAAAGAGCCGCAGGTGGCAACGAAGAATACAATTAGAAAGTTTAATGGCGGGAGAACTAGAGATTCCGGCGATGGAAATTGGCTACGTGGATCGTCGAAAAGATTCCCACACCACAGGAATTGTGTCGACAACTCCTCAGTTAATTTCAGTCATCAGCAATTTTGAAAAACCGACAAACCCACAGCAACTCCGCGATATCAAATCTGTCATATTTCTTCCAGAGACTGAATCCGCAAACACAAACTTACCAGCCGCTTCCACACTGGCAACCACGATGTTACTTGCCCTGGGCTTTGCCGCTGTGATATTCGCAAAACGAAAAAGGCGAATCTCCTCTCAGCGACAAATACTAAATCGCCTCAACGAACTTCAAACGCAAGCAACTCAACAAAAAATTGGCAATGACGAGGCCTTGGTTTGTTTATCGAAAATCGCCAGAGATTTCTCAAAATTTGAATACCAAATATCGACACCTGAATTGACGACCAATGAGTTCCTCACTCTGGCCAGTTCAAACCCAAGGCTGACGTCCGACTTCAAGCAACTGCTGTCCAACCTACTAACTCAGGCGGACCTGATCAAGTTCGCTGGAGCTCAAGGGTTGAGCACTGACATCGAAAAATCAATCGAACATTTAACTTCCATTGTAAAGCAGGCAAACCTCGCTTCCTCCGAAGCTGCCCAAAAACTCAAGCCCTTACGCTTGGGATCGATCAGTGAACCAACGAACATGGAGACAAACTGATGTTTTATACGAATTCGATATGGTTCCTCCTATTACTCTTCTTGATCCCACTGGCCATTTGGAGACTTTACTGGAACAAGCAAGAGACCTCTATTTCTTTCAGCTCCATTAGAAATGCAACCTCGATCTCTCCCAGCTGGCGTCAGCGTCTGAGATGGCTTCCCCACGCATTAAAAATCATGGCCGTCGCCTGCATAATTTTTGCGATCGCACGTCCTCAACAGGGACGAAAACAGACGATCACCAACACAGAGGGCATCGCCATTGAAATGATTGTTGACCGCAGCAGTAGTATGCAAGCCCTTGATTTCGAACTCGAAGGCCGCGCGGTAGACCGCCTAACAGCAATCAAAAATGTTGCTGAGAAGTTTGTACTCGGAAACGATGAACTAGACGGTCGCTTTAGCGACCTAGTTGGCTTATTGACCTTTGCAGGCTACGTCGACAGTCTGGCCCCACCAACTCTTGATCACAGCTACCTTACGTCTCAACTACAAACGGCAGAAATTGTAGATTCGCCAAATGAGGACGGAACCGCAATTGGTGACGCCATTGGACTTGCCATTGAAAAATTAACCAACCTAAACCTTCAACCCATGAAGGATAGTTCCGGCAAATTGGATTCGGAAATTAAGAGTAAGGTCATCATCTTACTTACAGACGGTGAGAATACCGCAGGCGATTTAGAACCGCTCGACGCTGCTGACCTTGCTAATACGCTCGGCATTAAAATTTACACCGTCGGTGTTGGAACAAAAGGAACAGCTCCCGTTCCCGTGCTCGATCCCTTTTCAAATCGTCGAGTCTTACAAATGATGCCGGTCAACATTGATGAAGAAACACTGACCCAGGTAGCGGAGAAAACGGGTGGAAAGTATTTCCGCGCAACCAGCTCCGAATCCCTCGAGAAAATATACGAGGAAATTGACATGCTCGAAAAGACGGATGTGGAAGCAAGCCACTACGTCGATTATCGAGAAATGGCCACCGAAACCGTTCACTTTGGAGCGATTCCTATTCCCCCCATTGCCCTGTTGGCTCTCATCTTCCTAGCGATTGCGACCTTACTATCCAAAACAGCTTTTAGAACAGCCACCGCCTAAGCAGAAATCAGGTTTAATCATGAATGTTCAATTCGGTAATCTCGAGCAACTCAACTGGCTTTGGTTGGTGTCCATCGTTTTTGTAGTGACGGTAGTCACAGGATACAACCATCGCAAATCGCTTAAAAAGTTTGCCACGGCTAACCTTTTCCCAAACGTGTTCCCAACGGCGAACAGTCTTCATGGTCGCATTCGTTCCACATTGACAATTTTAGCATTGCTCTTTCTCACCTTAGCATTGGTTGACATTCGCTGGGGAAAAACGTGGCGAGATGTTCCCCAGAAAGGAATCGATGTCGTTTTCGCACTTGATGTATCAAGAAGCATGCTGGCCGATGACGTTGCCCCCAATCGCCTCGAACGTGCCAAGCAACAAATCAAGGATATAGTCAATGAAATGGCTGGTGATCGCGTCGGCCTGGTTGTCTTTGCAGGATCGGCAAAACAACAAATCCCACTCACCAAGCACTATCAGGATTTTAAAAACATGCTGGATGGCGTCGGCCCCTTTAATATCGAACAAGGCGGTTCGCGTCTTGGAAATGCAATTGAATGTGCTGCCGACTCTTTTCTTGATAAAACCAACGACCACAAAGCGATTGTCATTCTCACCGACGGAGAAGATCAAGAAAGCGATCCCGTCTCAGTTGCCAAACAGGCCTATGACCAATTAGGGATTCGCATCTACACCGTTGGGCTAGGCGACCGCCTACAAGGTTCCAGGATTCCCGTTAACACACGTGGTGCTCGCGGACCCAACAGCGAACAATTCATGAAACATGAAGGGCAGCAAGTCTGGTCAAAACTAAACAACTCGGTCTTAGAAAATGTTGCACTGGCCACCAACGGTGCCTACATTCCCGCAGAAACAAAATCGGTAGACATGGCAAGTGTTTATCGATCTTACATCCAAAACGTCGAACAAACGAGTTTTGAAACTGCCCGCTTACGCGGCTATACCCCGCGGTTTCAAATTTTCCTTGGAATCGCCTTGTCACTCGTTCTGCTCGAAACCTTCTACCCCCAATCCATGAGAAACATCAGTGCACGTAGACGGAGTACCTTTCTTACACAACTCTCAATCATCCAGTCCGAGAGCATCAACCATCAATCACACTCAGCTAACAAAACACCTGGAGTCACAGCATGATTAAGAAACTTACTCAAACGTGTTTCTTCATTTTAATCAGTATCGCCTTGATTCCATCGATGGAGCAGACTGCTTTCGCACAAGTAAAGAAAATCAATGCAGCCAGCGAAAATCTCCTTGCCGGAAAAGTTGACGAAGCGATCGACATTTACGAATCAATCCCACCGTTGGCGGGAGGCAACCAATATGCATTGGCCTACAACCGCGGCGTCGCCCTGTACCGACAAGGAAAGATGGAACTTGCAAAGAGTTCGTTCGTAGAATCTTTGGCCTCCGACGATCCGGAAGTTGCAAGCAAAGCGGCCTACAACGTCGGGAACTGCCTGTTTGCCGGGGGATTACAGAAAGCTGAAACGCAAAAAGATGAGGCGATAGAATCACTCAAATCTGCCATCAGCTTCTACCGCGACGCACTATCCATTGACGAAAACGCAACCGACGCCAGAGCAAATATCGAACTCGCCTATCAGCTACAGAGAAAACTACAACAAGAGCAACAACAAGATCAACAACAAGACCAACAACAAGACCAACAACAAGACCAACAACAAGACCAACAACAAGACCAACAACAAGACCAACAACAAGACCAACAACAAGAGCAACCACAAGAGCAACCACAAGATCAACAACAAGACCAACAACAAGACCAACAACAAGATCAACAACAAGATCAACAACAAGACCAACCACAAGAGCAACCACAAGATCAACAACAAGATCAACAACAAGACCAACCACAAGAGCAACCACAAGATCAACAACAAGACCAACAACAAGACCAACAACAAGACCAACAACAAGATCAACAACAAGATCAACAACAAGATCAACAACAAGATCAACAACAAGACCAACAACAAGACCAACAACAAGACCAACAACAAGACCAACAACAAGACCAACAACAAGACCAACAACAAGACCAACAACAAGACCAACAACAAGAGCAACAACAAGACCAACAACAAGACCAACAACAAGATCAACAACAAGACCAACAACAAGACCAACAACAAGACCAACAACAAGACCAACAACAAGACCAACAACAAGACCAACAACAAGACCAACAACAAGACCAACAACAAGACCAACAACAAGACCAACAACAGGACTCTCAATCCGGAGACAGTTTTGAAAACAGAAATCAACTAGCGCAACCACCGGCCAACAACACACCACCTGAACCGGAGGAAACTGAAAAACTCTTAGATTCAGCAAATCCTGAAACAGACGCTCCTCTTCCTCTCGACCAAAACCCTCAATTTTCAATGGAAGCAGTTCCACTTCCCGATGGCGAACTGGTCACAGAAAACTCAAAAAACATCAACCAGGAAGAAGCAATGAAAATGCTCCAGGCAATTCGTGACCGAGATCTCTCGAGAAGAATTCAAAAGCAAAACGAAACCCGCAGACGCTACCGACCTGCTGATCGCGATTGGTAATCTATAAAGAAAAGGCCTTGAAATGAAACGATCCATAAACCCGAGCTTGTTCCTCTGCATTGCAATTGCGACGGCCGTAATCTCGATTCCGGTGAACGCCCAAAACTCTCCGCGAATGCAAATCTCATCACAACAAACGTTTGTCGGAGAGGCTGTTACTCTCAATTTGCAAATTAAAAATGCAAAAACAAAAGAGGCCCCTAATTTCCCGACGGTGAATGGCCTAAAAATCGAAGCCGCTGGTGTGCCCCAACAGCAAACCATGACGACGATCGTGAATGGGCGGAGAAGTGAGAGAAGTACTTTTACCTATCGCTATCAAATCACGCCAACAGAGGCCGGCGACTTCATCGTCCCCGCCGTTACAGTTGAAACAGAAAATGGTTCATTTAAGACTAATCCATTCTCAATATCCGCAGAACCGAGTGTAACAGGAGATTTATTATTCGCCGAAATTCAAACAGAAGACACCTCTGTATTTGTCGGCCAGGCGATGGACTTGAAGCTAAGGATATGGCTCAAGCCTTACCACAGCAAAAAATATGATTTAACCGTTTCAGCCGAGGACATGTTCCGACTTACAAAAGAGACAACGAACTGGGGGCCATTCAAAGACTCGATCGAAAAGATCTCAAAATCTGAGTCGGCACTTCGTAGTCGCAAGGTGTCTCGCGAATCCTCCGATGGCGAACAACAGATTTACTATCTATTTGAAATTGACGCCCAACATTACCCGACCAGTGAAGGGAAAATAAGTCTTGCTGATGTAAACATCGAATTCAATTACCCCACCGCACTGTCGCGATCACGCGATCCATTTGAACAGTTCTTTCAAAGCTCGCCATTTGGCGCAAGTCAATTTCAAAACAACCTTTTCGACTCCTTTCGATCTTCGTCTTTTGGGAATTCCCTAACGATTTCGGGGACGCGGCCGATCTCTACCGCGCCGGGCATTGCTTCGGTCAATGTCCTTCCAATTCCCTTAAAAGACCGTCCGATGGATTATCGGGGCGCGGTTGGCAATTACCGAATGGTCACACAAGCCAGTCCCACACAGGTCAAATCTGGGGATCCAATTACATTGAAAATTGGAATTCAAGGTACTGGGCCAATGGAATTGGTACAGGCTCCACCTCTCAACACTTTAACGTCATTAACCAAGGATTTTAAAGTGACCGACGAACCACTTGCGGGGATAGTCGAAGGGGACGTTAAAGTCTTTACAACAACGATTCGTCCCAGAACTGCCGGCATTTCAGAAATACCAGCGATCTCCCTTAGTTTTTTCAATCCCGACACCGCAGAATTTGTTTCTGTCCAGAGTGATCCCATTCCAATTGTTGTTGAGAAAGCAGACGAACTTGCACTGGATGCAATCGTTAGAACGCCGGGAAGCAGCAATAAAACTCAATCCCAGCCCAAACAGAAAAGTTTGGATCTCAACAATGTTCGCGAGATAAATTTTGATTCAACACCAACCCAATCTTCCAACTTCCAAATGACCTGGTTGTTCCTAATTGCACCTCCGGTTGCACTGGGAATCTTCATTGGTTTTATAAAAACGCGATCACAACGCCCATTGCTTAAACTTCGCGCAACCCGCAAGAAAATAGCCAATACAAAAACCCCTCACGAGATTTCTAAACAGATCTTGAATTGGCTTGAACAGCAACTGGATCGTCGAAGTGACACGCTAACCCGACCGGAAGCAATCACCCTACTGTCTTCAAAAATTGATGATTCGACTCGTGAGGAGCTGAACAAACTATTAATAGACTGTGAAAATGCCGCCTTTAATGGTGACCAATCGACTTCACTGACTACAAAAAAACAAAACGCCGTGTTGACGATTAAAAAAATCAAAGCACAGCTACCGTGTTTCTCTCTGGAGCCTGGAGGGCAGCGGATCCGACAATTTGCAAGTGTCGCGCCGTTGGCCCTCGGGTTCTTTTTGGCAACAATGCTACTAGCGAAGCTACTCAATCCAGCTCAACCACATCAATCTCCACCCAACTCTCAGGCGGCTGGATTGGCTGAAAACAATTTCTTCACTCAACTAAATTCATCACAAAAAGTAGAAATTTTTCAGGCTGCCAATCGCGATTACGATCGTGGTAATAAAATTAAAGGACAAGACACTGCCGAAGCTACCGCTCTATTTTCCGAAGCCATCGAGAATTATCAATTACTCGTTGATGCTGGAGTTCGAGACACGGATCTATTCTTAAATCTGGGGAATGCCCATCTCCAAAATAATGCAATTGGATACGCTATCGCGAATTACCAAAAATCCCTTCGATGCTCTCCATGGAATCACCAGGCAAACGAAAACATGCAGATTGTTATGCGAGCAACCAATCCTCAAGAATCAAATGCAAATGCGTTATCATCGACCCTGAACTGGATTTCTAGATTACCTTCCTCGATTGGAATCTCAATTTTACTTTTAAGCTGGACAATCATTTGCGTTGCAACAGCGATTAAGCTTTCAGCTCCATCTTTCCGGCTTCGGCATCTCTTCACAACAGCTGCTCTGTTCTTGCTGATCGGAATGGGAATGACGCAATGTGGAAATTCACTTCAGCCACTTAAAGGAACAGCTGTCGCTGTGGCAAGTGAAATAACGGTGTTCCAAGGCAGCAGTGAAAACACACCACCGGTTATGAGTTCTGCAATTGTCGAAGGCGAATTGGTTCGTGTCCTGCAGGAACGTGGGAAATGGTCAAAAATTGAATCCACGTCGGGGATCCGGGGCTGGGCCCAATCTGATTTTTTTGAAAAAGTGTGATTAAGCAGATGACGCAAATTCCTCCTTAGTTACCTATAGTGAACCTGTACGCAAACGTGTTAGATTGAAATTTTTCAATGAGGAGGGAACCACAATGCGGCTGTTTGAGGGTACAGAATTTGATCGACCTCCTCGTTGTGAGCAGTGCGAACAGCTTGAGGTAGACTGCGTGTGCGTCGCTGCCCCAGCTGCCCCGACTCCTCCGGAGGCTCAAACGGCGACAATAACGCTAGAAAAGCGTAAAAAAGGGAAATGGGTCACCGTCATTAACGGACTGTTCGATGGGCATCCGGGGAACCATTTCAAAAACCTCCTCGTACAACTTAAAAATCAATGCGGTGCTGGTGGCTCGATCCAAGCACAAAAGATTGAAATTCAGGGAAATCATCAGGAACGCCTACGCACCATCTTAAAAACAATGGGCTTTAAAATTCGCCCTTAAAGACACGCGACAACTCGTCGCAGGCGTCCGACTGGCTAAAAATTCAATGGAAATTCAATTACAATACAGACGACCGTAATTTCCTTAGTCGAGTCGTATCCGATGAATCAATCTGCTGAAAACTCAAATCTGCCCAAAACCTTTGAACTTGAGATCAAAGATGCGCACGTCATTTTTGACACCGTCTGGGAATCACTGGAGGAAGAAGTTGGTCACGAAAACCTCCGCTTCCCCAAGGAGTTAATTTTACTTGGCGGAGCTCCAGGGTCCGGCAAGGGCACCCACACTCGATTCATCATGCAATCTCGTGGGCTAACCTGTCCACCAATCATCATTAGCCAACTCTTAACTACGCCTGAAGCAACCCGCATTAAAGACATGGGCCAGATGGTGGGAGATACAGAGGTTATTGGAATCCTCTTTCGCGAACTCTTAAAAGAAAAATATCGCGATGGCGCTCTACTCGACGGATTTCCTCGGACGCGGGTTCAAGTGGAATGCCTTAAAATGCTAGTTGATCAAATCGATCAACTGAACAATGAGTATGCCGATACCGAATGGGCAATCCATTTTCGCCGCCCGATAATTCACGCCATGGTGTTGTTTGCCAGCGAACAAACAAGTATCGAAAGGCAGTTGTTTCGCGGGAAACAGATTGCCGAACACAACCGCAAGGTGGAAGAAACAGGTGTCGGAGAACTTCAGGAACTGAGGGGCACTGATCTCGAACATGTCAAGGCTGCACAAAGGTACCGCGTCTTTAAAGAGAAGACCTGGGATGCGTTACGCTCTCTCAAGGAGATTTATCATTACCACTTCATCAACGCCGAAGGGCCAATCGATGAAGTCGAATCAAATATCCTGAAGGAACTCCAGTATCAAAGTTCACTGGAACTCGACCCCAAGACATTTGATCACTTAAGTCCCCTGCCGCTTGCCGAAGAAATCACCATTCACGCCAGACAGGAATTAGTCAAGCGTCTTGATAGCTATGTGCTCTCACACACCGAACTGTTTACCGAAATCATTGAAATTATTGATAGTAAATTCATGCCCATCGTAACGCGACATGCGTTGTCTGGCCGGGCAAATGTCAATTCCGAAGATCGCATTTTCGAAAACCCAATGGCTATTTCAATGTTAATCGATATTTTTTCAGAACGTGGTTTTCATGCGATGGTCGACAAACGAATTCAAGAAGTGCCTGAAAGTGTCGACTTGAATTCCGGCAAAATTTCGTGCCGCCAAAAAATAGTATTCCGCATTCAAATTCACTTCGAAGGATCCTCCATTCGACGCGGGTAACCCCACGGTGCTGCCGCAAGACGAAATGGTTCAGCCTGTACGCGCAGGATCAGCAATCTGCATCCGCCAATTTAATCTGCTGTCGCCGTTCCCACAGGGAGCAAATCCGCTTTCTCGACCGCAGCATCGTTATAATAAATTGTCTTGAGCGACGGCAGATCCGCCAATTGCGCTAACCCCGCCTGAGATACTTGGGTTCGATTCAATCCCAACCCGGTTAACCGTGAGAGCCCTATGAGATACTGCAGATCATCGTCACCGATCTCACAATCTGCCAATTGTATTTGCTCTAAATTAGGCAATCCCTTCAGTCGCTCCAACAAATCTATTGAAAAGTCATCGGGAGAAAATTCAATTGCATAAACCCCGCTCTCCTCTGAACGCTTCAACAACTTAGTTTTTTGACGGACTAGATAAAAAATTGACACTGGATCATCTATCGCACACCCGACGATACCTGAAGAGTTGATTTGAAAAAATTGGCGAGCCGTCAATTCCTCCAATTGCTTCTGAGAGTTGATTTGGTAGTAATGACTCGAAACTCCCCAACGTGGGTCCCGGACATGTAATTTATCACCGACGCTTCCCGTAAGAACGAAATAGTCTCGATAAGAATTTTGGACATTCGGGAATGGGAACTGAATATCATCCCAAACTTCCAGCGTTTCAACGCCTTCTGCTCGTGTAGCCAGTGCCAATGGCAAATTGCCCGAATACAGCGAGTGTGCAAAGCAGTGTCGAACCAGCCCAAAATACATGCCCGCCGGCACGATCAACATTGCCACCACCAAGCCGCGTAGAACAGGTGAAGTTGGCAACGCTAATGCTGACTGCAATACGTCTGGACCTTGGGTCGGCGCCTTGCGCAACAACCACGCCCCCACGATTGCAGTGCAAAGATTCCAAGGAATCACACTGACGTTCCAGCCAATACACAATAAAAATATCACGATACCGCAATGAAGACCAATGCACCCAAGCATCACCTGCCTCGGTCGGCTCCACGCGACTATCGCTAAAACAATCTCTCCCAGTCCAATCAACAACGCAAAACCTTGATACACACCGTTTGGGTTGACGGGGGTCTGCGAGAGGAGCCCATAGCTAATGTGCGTAAACCACTCTGCTGATATTAGTTTGTGAATGCCAGCCCACAGCCACATCGCTATTAAAAACCAGAGGCATAAACGACGGGCGGATAACCAAACACACGCCGCCATCATAAATGTAATCGCGATGACCTGCGGCTGGCATCGAAACTGATCCATCCCGATTGCCAAGCCCAGCGTAATTAGAAATCCAACCATCCCATACTTCCTCGGGCTAACGAGGACAAAAGCTAAACTGATTAGGAGAATGAGGCCACTTGATACCTGCGGGGTCATCGCAATCCACGGCAAATTAGGAGGTACCTCTCTGACTTGCCATGCCGGCCAGGTAATTAAAATGGTGACGGCTTGCGAAAGCACGCCGACGACGAGGAAGCAGTAGCTCTCTAAACCAATCTGCTGAAATCCCCAGCCTCCCCGTTTTAATTCGTCTCTGGAGGCATCTGGCCGCCCCCCAGTTTTGCTTTCGGATTTCTTTGATTTCCGCCCCATCGTTGTCCCACCTAAACAGCATTCGCAGAAAACCACTCGTCGACCGATGGTCATTAAATCGAAAAGCACGAAACAAGGTCAAGGGCAGCGAGTTCAGGAACTGGCCTTTCGATAAAAAAACTGACATAAATTATCAAACGAGGGCAAATTCCAATAATCACCTTGTTCGATTTTGACCGTTACCTGACAATCAATTCGTTCGCCCCTCACGACTAAGAATGTCATCATGCATCTCCAAATTTTTGAAATCTGCGCAATTGTCATCGTATTATCTGCTTTGTTTGGGTATCTAAATGCAAAATTCTTAAAACTGCCTAATACAATTGGATTGATGATCGTTTCCATTTGCTTCACGGGTTTCTTATTCGTCAGCACGATCTTCACTGATTTTTTCTTCGACACTGCCCAACTCTTTATTAATCAAATTGACTTTCAGGAAGTGCTCCTCGATATCATGCTGGGCTTTTTACTTTTCGCTGGAGCGATGCACACTAATTTTGATCAACTTCGTGTCCAAAGGTGGCCCGTCCTGGTCTTTTCAACGCTCGGTGTTCTTGCCTCCACTCTGCTCTGTGGAGTTTTGACCTACTTCGGTTTTCGCCTCCTAAGTATCGAACCGCAGTTCATTCACTGCCTATTATTTGGTGCCCTCATTTCTCCAACGGATCCGATTGCCGTTCTCGGAATCCTTAAACAAGCAGGGGTTCCTAAAAAGCTCGAAACAAAAATTGTTGGTGAATCGCTATTCAATGACGGCGTGGGGGTGGTTGTCTTTTTGACGATCTTCCATATCGCAAGTGGTTCTTCCGTCAGCGAAAATGATACGCACGCGCACTTCACACCTCCCGTAGAATCTTATTCCGTGGTTGCCTTCCAAGACTCCAGCCAAGCAACTTCGTCCAACGAAAAAATCGGCGAGGATGACCATCAAGATGAAACGGCAAGCTCACTTGACGCCGCAACAACGTCGGGAGTCGAGCACCATGAAACAACGCTCATGGAACAAATTAACGGCGTCATCAAATTATTCTCCTGGGAGGTTCTAGGAGGAATCATACTCGGCCTCACACTCGGTTACCTTACTTTCCTGTTACTTCGCTCGATCGATGACTATGAAATCGAAGTCTTGATTACTTTGGCGTGTGTCACCGGCGGATATGCTTTAGCAACATCCCTGCATCTGTCGGCTCCACTAGCCATGGTTGTTGCCGGTCTGATCGTTGGCAATGACACCGTTCGCGGAACCGCGATGTCACAACAGACTGAAATGTATGTCAACCGATTTTGGGAATTGCTGGACATCCTCCTAAATGCAATTCTGTTTGTTCTGATCGGACTCGAACTCCTTATCCTTAGCGACAGCATCACACTAACTTTCGTCTACGCGGCAGCCATGGCAATCGTCATCGTACTTTTATCCAGGTTTCTATCGCTATTAATCCCAGTTCGCTGTTTCGCGAAGAAATTAGAATTCGTCCCACACACCACAACCATCATGACTTGGGGGGGATTACGCGGTGGAATTTCGATCGCACTCGCCTTGTCACTCACCGCCGAAATGAACAGAGATCTATTTCTGACCGTTACTTACGGTGTGGTCATTTTCTCAATTATCGTGCAAGGTTTGAGCGTTGGAAAACTTGCCAAATCACTGATTGGCATCGAATCAGACGAATCGTCCGAATCAGCTGAAATTGCCCATTAAAACAAAACCGCAAGTCCAGTTGCAGCTTTACGGATCGACGAGATCTCCAAAAAAGAGCCCATTGAGAAAGACTCGGCTCGTCGCTTTCCAAAACCCGCGAAAATTAGGATCATCAGCCATCAGGATAAATCGACCTTTCCCTTTTGGCTGGACCACCACACTCGCAGCACCCTTAAACCGCTCGACATTTTCGTCCGAGCAATACCCAGCCATCAAAGGCGATTCAGAATCGTAAATCACAGGATTACAGTAGGGATTTTTTGAGGGCTCTAAAAATCTAGCGTGATTCCGAAAGACAGCCAATGATTTATCTTGAAATCCAAAGAGTAGAGGGTGCGAAGGATCCACTGTCGTTTTAAATATCGCACCACTGATTAGCTTCAATGCTCTTTCGGTAGCAGCTGTGTCAAATTGCTTTTGAATCACTGGTGTAACAGTTGGTGGGGAGGGCAGGGCAGTGCCCGTTCCGAGTTCCTTTTGCACCGTTACGGCGAGACTGCCTAGAGCTAGAACGGTACCTCCATTCTCAGCGAAAGATTCAATTTTTGACCAATGCTCGCTACTTAGGCTTCCACCCGCTAGTACCAGGGTTGAATAACTATCGAGTCGAGATCGGGAGAACTCGTCTGACTTCAACAGCGTCACCGGCATTCCAATTTGAGTATCAAGTAGATGCCATACGGAGCCAGCAGAATAAAAAGACGTACCTTTACCGACAAGCAAAGCGACTTTCGGAACCTTCAAGACCTCAAAGTTAGCGCTGCCCAAATCAGGCCCAGCTACACTCAACCCAGTTTTCACAGGCAACACCTTTGCACCCCGTTTGACAGCCTCCTTTAAAACCCTGTCGATCGCTTCATGGCGAGTCTGTTGATTTTTAGAAATCACAGCAAGTGTTCCATAACTAAAATCATCCAATCCACCGTTGCCATTCTTGACTGTAAACGGCTTTTTAGCGACTCGAACTTTGACGTTCGCCAACAATAATTTATTCAAAACCCATGGGCCAATATCATCTTTAAAATCAACGAGATAGCCAAGATGCTCATCGGACATCTCGAAATCCCCAGCGCTAGTCAGCTTTTGTATTTTGAACGGCACCAGCTCATCCAGATCAAAGTCTTGCTTTAACGTACGTTGGGTTAAACCGTAGGCTAACGGCAGTGTCCAACTAGACACGTCATAGAAAACGTTTTCTTTAAAATTAGTACGCCTCATCAAGAGCGATTGGAGAAAACGAAATTCGGCCTGTGCCGTTGGGACGACTAAACTAAAGTCTGCTGAAAATTCCTCATCACCATAAGTGAAATCTGCTGGCAGGAAATACGACTGAATATCGTGTCGCTTCAATACGGCAGCAAACTCGAGTAACCGTGACCAATTTCCCTCGCTTTGAAACAGATATGCTTTCACCGGTTGCGACTTGGCCTGCTTCAGTGCATTCAGATAAAAAGTTTTCTTATAGTTGTTCAATTTGGCTCGCATCGCAGTCGTCGCCCGTAAACTCGAAAGCGACGCTGTAAACTGATTCGCAACCGTTTCATGAAACCTCAACAGACCGTCTTGATTTCCCTGCACGACACCTCTCGAGCTTGCTTGCTCAAACAAAATACCAACGCTTCCATGCAAGTCCGGGTAAGTCGAACCCTTTCCCATATAGAAATCGTCAAATCGTTCTTGGGTAAAATACAGACTGCCACGTTGATCTAAGGCCTTGGCATGAAAGCCACCAAATTCACGGGTCAATTGCTGGTTTCTTTGCGGAGTCAGCGGGTTCGTTCTTTGCGGAATACCTGGCTGAAAGAAGAAAGTAGAGTTTGTACCCATCTCATGAAAGTCAAGCACAACGTTTGGCTTCCACTTGTGATACCAAGTCATCCGGCCCCGACTCTCAGGATGAACCAAGGGTAACCAATCTCGATTTAAATCAAACCAATAATAATTTACACGACCGGCGGGCCACATTTGATTATGCTCTGCGTCTTGGGAATCAGGGTTTGCTACTCGGCCACGATAACGATTAACCCAATTAGCAAAGCGATTGAACCCGTCAGGATTCAAACTCGGATCTAATAAGATAACACACTGCTCCAGCCAGGCATTGATCTCATCGCCTTGGGCAGCAGCCAAGTAAAAGGCAACCAGCGGCGCACAGTTCGTCGCACTCGCTTCATCTCCATGAACGCCATACCCCATATTGATCACCGCTGGCAATTTACCAAGATCAACCCGATCCGAATTTGCTTTGGTCAACTGCCGATGCGCCTTTTGAATCTCACCTAATCGTTGTCGATTATCTTTAGAGGTGATGGTCAGCAACAACAGTGGGCGGCCTCCGTGGGTTGCCGCGTATTGTTCAATTGAAATCCGCGCTGACTCCTTGGCAAGTAACCGTACATAAGATGCAACCTGCGCATGGGAAAGGTGACGCTCACCAATATCAAAGCCAAAAAACTCACGAGGCGTAGTAATGGCCGAATTTACTTCCACTCCTTCAGGCCACATGGACGTCGGCAATTCATCAGAAGGAGTGCGGACTGCAGAAGTAACACTTGAAGCAGCGCCACTAACAGTTGCTGGAAAGTAACCATCAAAATTCGCATTCGCAGAACCATCGCCAACGCAAATTTGAAAAATCAAAACAACGATCGAACAGGAAGACAATCGAATAAACTGACGCATGAATGAACTCCGAAACCTCATGAAAACAGAGCTAGAACACTCTGCTAAGAATTACGCGGGACCGCATTGACCAATTATAGCCCAAGAAATAGCGGTTTCTTGCTAATTTCGACCCCGAGCGGTAAATCCAACGAAAGATTCCGAATCATTTCTTCGCGATCACTGGGAGCGTAATGCCCCACACTTTTCCACGGCTTCGGTTTCGGCGAATCGGATTTTGACGAGCCATCTGAGCAGACCCTGCTGCTGCAGAAACATCACGATACTTCCCCCGATTGGCACGAGCAATGGACTTTAGTTGTTCACTTCCCTTCCCGGCTACTTGCATCCCCAAGGTATTCACGACGGTTTTCCGGCGATGAGGTGCGGTTAGTAAATCCTTGGTATTGTCAGTAAAAGCACCATCACCTAACACGTAAATGACATCTGGCTTGAGCATCAACGCGGCGTTCATCGCCTCTGCTCCTTTCGTCTTCAGACACAACTCAACGGTGTAAAGCCATTGCCGCAAACGATCTTTATTCTCTTCCGTTGCAGGAATCAACTTGGCAACGGGCTTGGGATGAAACATCATGTAGGCAGTGTCGCTAAAAAAGATCACGTGGAATTTTTGCTTGGGAGTTAAATTACCGACCGTCTTACTCAATTCGTTAATCGCTGTTTCAAATTTACCTTTTGTCATGCTATTTGAATTGTCGACTACAAAGACAACTTTTTGGGCAGATTGCTTCGCCCCAAAAAACGTTGTCGTTCCAACCTCCTGTCCCATCTCTTCAAGGCCCTCTACTAATTCCCCCAACCCCACATCGAGATCGAGGGTTTCAAAAGAATCAGCAAGCGTGTTGGCAACCGTCGAGTTTACCGAGGGAAGAGAGAGTTCGTTTTCGGATAGAACCATTTCTTCCATGGAAGAATCTTCTTCAAATTCTACTTCCTCGTAATCAACCACCTCCATCTCAGTGAACACTTCGGCGTGATTCGTTGGCTCAACGCTTAAGACCAAACTTTTTTCGGATGTCCGAGCGAATGTAAATATCGCCAAAAACAAAATGAGAGTGACGTGGACTAAAGTACTAACCAGCCAAGAGGGCATCGTTTCCAGCAGAGCAGAGAAATCGTAGGCTGATGGCGCTACGTCATGCTGTTCGGCCTCGGCGTTGTCGCCGTCGTCCGTCTTATTTTTTTGTGAAGAACGTGCAGTCAATTTCCTAATCTCCCAAGGAAAGAGGAAACACCACGAGCGTGATGGGGAAGACCATTATGAATCGGCGATTTCACGAAAGGAACCCTTAAACCAAAATATTTGTTTTGCCAATTCGAATCACTCCAACTCTGCGTTGGCAACATCGACGTTTATCCGCCAGGCAATTCAAACCAGAAAGAGCTATTTTTTTCCAACTGGCGACAAATTTGACTCCTTAGCATTTCTCGGGTTAACCACGCATTGAAGAAAGTGAAGCCCAACCATCAAAGGCAACGCCAATCAGACTGGGTAATTTAGAAAAGAGCATCCGGTTAGACCATCACCCTCGCTCTGCTAAACAGCAAAAGAAGTTAGCGGAACAATCAACCGCATAACGCTGGACGCCCTCCGAAAGTCCAACAATTAAAAGCGTGCAGGCAACCATTAATGGCTTATCCAACGCGTTTACTTATTCTTTTTTCCAGCAAAACAGTTGAATTGCGCGACGCCTGTTATCAAACTGTCCCCAGTAGCGTTGTTCATTAACGATCGGTTGGGAAACGAGAAATGAATCTATCGAAAAAGTGCCCGCCGCTGCGCGAATTACCGTGGCGTCGTTCCGCATTCACATTAGTCGAACTTCTCGTCGTCATCGCGATTATTGGCATCCTACTTTCAATGCTTTTGCCGGCAGCACAAAGCGTACGAGAATCCGCTCGCCGAACCAAGTGCATGAACAATGTTCGCCAACTGGGCATTGCCTTGCATAACTTTGAATCGGCTTTTAAGACGTTCCCGCCTGCTTTTACGGATGGCCATAGCTGGACGGGAATTGTTCTCGACTACATCGAGCAGACTAACGTTGCGGATCTTTACGATCGGAATTACCCATGGCACCACGCTAAAAATCAAGACGCAATTGCCACCGTCGTTCCTATGTTTCTTTGCCCATCTAATCCCAATGGACGTCCGTTCTATCACGATAAAATTGGCAACGGAAAAATCTCAGCGGTAATGGATTATGCCGCGATTACGGGAGTCGCCTCGGTAGTTTATCGCGCCGGTTATGCCCAACCGGTAAGCTCATCCAAAGGAGGACTTTCAGGAGGGAAAGGAACACAAATCCGCGACATTAGAGACGGCCTTTCCAATACACTGATGATTACCGAAGATGCTGGTCGTCCAGTCCACCATGTCAGCACTGGCTTCGGACCGGACAACTTGCGTGTCGGAGGTGGCAATTTAAGCGTCTTCAATGCCCGCGTACGCGGGGCGGGTTGGGCAGACAATGTGAATACCATTCCAGTCCACGGATTTTCCGCTGATGGATTGACTTGCCCCGGCCCTGTAGCGGTCAACGCCACCAACAATAACGAGGCCTTCAGCTTTCACCCCGGCATGGCGATCGGTCTTTATTGCGATGGAAGTGTGAGTGGCGTCCACGAGTCAATTTCTATGCAGCAATACAGCGAATTAGTCACACGCGCCGGCGGCGAGATTAATTCCTACTCGAATTGACCAGCTCCGCTCTACCTAGTCAGCCAGTCGGTCACCGTCCCACTTTAGCAGCCAAGTTTATTCACAGTCGTTCCTGAAACGCGAGCGACGCAAGCGCGTCACTGAAAATCCACATCGCGCCTCCTCAGTCTCTTGATGGCTTTTCCGGAAGGGTCGACTCCAACCACTCCGACAAACGTTTTGCCATTTGGTGCGTCTTTTCATAATGCTTAATTGCCAAGTTTTCAGACTCGCCAACATCTGCTTGAAGATCATAAAGCTCGTAACGATCTTTTGTTTCTGTTTTGTCATCAGTTAATTGAATTAACTTCCACTTCCCCATACGAATTGCATTGGAGGGGGAATGCCCTGAACCGTGGTTATGCGGGTAAGTCCATGCCAACGGCCTGTTCTTAAATTCTGCTCCGGCACTCCCTTTTAGAACTGGAACAAGGGATATCCCATCAAGATGTTGCTTTGGCTTGAGTCCGACGCCCACTAAATCGAGAATCGTCGGATAGAGGTCCATCGTAATTCCAGGAACCGAACTCTCAGCTGGCTTAAGGTGGCCCGGCCAGCTCACCATGGTAGGAATCCGAATCCCGCCCTCGTATGTCCACCCCTTTCCAGCTCTCAATGGAAGACAGCAGGTTGGTCCACCGGAACTGCGACGGGACGCAAGCGTTGACAGACCTCCGTTGTCCGATGTGAAAACAATAATAGTATTTTCACGTAACGACAAATCTTTAATTTCCTGAAGTACGCGTCCGACATTCGTATCCAAATTTTCTAACATCGCAGCATAAGTTGGATTATTTTGAGACGAACGCGTTCGCGCGCCATTTCGCTCCGCAATTACATCTTGGGGTTGTTCGTCGCCACTCCTCAATTTTGCTTGGTACTTATCCACTAAAGCATCGGGCGCTTGGATTGGTGTGTGAACCGCATAATGGGCGAAACATAAAAAGAACGGCTGCTTCTGATTTTCTTTGATGAAGGACAACGCTTGATCTGTCATCGCATCGTTCAGATAATCCCCCTTCTTACCGTTTCCCAGGTCAGGGACATCCCAAAATCGAATTCCGTTCGGTTTGTTTTTATTCCCGCTACGCCGGTATGGATAAAAATAACTTCCGGGGCTTCCACCTCGATTAACACATCGCACCCAATCAAACCCTTGAGCCTGTGGCATGTGCATGTCTTTATCACCTAAATGCCATTTGCCAATGTAACCCGTTTGGTAACCAGCTTCCGATAATGCCTCTCCAATCGTGACTTCCTCAAGCGGGAGATGTAATTCATTCGGCTGATTCAACCACTGAGTAATCCCCAATCTGTGAGGAGCTTTTCCTGTCATCAATGCAACCCGCGTCGGCGAACAAACTGGATTGGCAGAATAAAAATCATTAAACCGAACACTTTGACTCGCTAATTGATCAATTACGGGCGTTTCATGAAACGTCGATCCGTAACAACCAAGATCCGTGTATCCGAGGTCATCAATAAAAAACATGACGACGTTAGGAGCACGGTTTGCTCTCGCGTTCGGTTCCCCCGCCAACACAGGGGGGGCTTGAAAAACAGCACAAACTAAAAAAAGCTGAACTTGTAATACGGGCAATAAACGCAACAACTTGATTTTCATAGAGATCACGACCCAACCAAACAGTGAAACAAATCAATTAGCGATGAATGAAAATGACTTTCAATCTTCAGGGCTTAACCTGAATGTAATTTACCCTGATCGTAATTTAACTTGATTGTAATGGATCTCTCGAATGAAATACGAGCGATTACATAATTATTTCCTCTAAGCATTCGCTTAATCCATAAAAAAAGCACCTCGAAAATTCCAAGGTGCTCGTGAGGTACTAATCGTCGATTGACCGAACTACATTTAGAAACCGATATAGATCCGTGAACTCCCTCCACCAATCGTGAAACCGATACCGCCGTAAACATTACTGCGACTGCCGTGTGCCCCGTAGTAAGGCCGGTAGACCGGTCTGGAGTTGTGGCAACAATCGTCATCTCGGCGAAAGGACAGACTTCGACGAATATCGGCGATGTCCGACCTCATATGATGAATCGAATCTTCAATCGTGTCTAGCAACCGCTTCACATGTGCGGTGTTTCCATGAATACGTCCGCCGCCGCAGAACTCAGCGTCGTGCTCAACTCGATCAAATACTGACTGAAGATGAGCAAACCTACGATCCAATTGTCGCAAATCATTTTCCATATGGGCAAGTCGCCCCTCATAATGGCTGACGTCATGGATGTGAGTTGCTAACCGATGTATTTCCCGTGAATCAGACAGTAAATGCCCATAAGCGGGAGTGTCTCGATAATGCCTTACTTCGCTAATGAGTCGCTTCGTTGTCCGTTGAATCTTGACAGCCAACTGATCGATATGACGGAATTCGTCAGCACTCGCCTGAGTACTTCCCATTCCCCAAACTAAACTTGCAACCAGTAAACCCATAACTCGTGCGGTGTTGGCCATTTCCTTCTCCCGTTGAGGCGTTAACAAAAGCGTCTTTCGTGACTGCCTATCTACTATGCACTCAACATGCCAAACATCACCGAGATTGGTAAATCCTCTAAAGCACTTGAAAAACCGGGAGTCGTGGCGGTTTAAAAGCTCATTGCCATGGCTGCAGCCACGTTGTCAAAATGACGGCAATGGTGATGAACTGACGACAGGCGTTTACCGACAATCACCATTTCATAAAATTTCACGGCAGGGCAGAACGCGGGAAATAAAACGCCGGAAATGAAAATGCTGTAAACGAACTTCCTGCTGACCTAACGATCAAGCTGCCTCGTGGGGATCAAAAATCTTTGGTCGGATTGGTTCCGGGCGTAATCGGCACGCGCGGCTCTTTGGCTAACGAGAACGCCAACTGCTCGTACCATTGATCATTCTGATGAACCAGACTCTTGATTTTTTTCCAAATCTCGACCGGTGGACCGAAACCACTCCAATCAACTTTCAGAACACGAACGCCGCGCCGCCTCATTTCGCCGAGCAATTTCTGGTAATTAGCGTACAGCTCTTGGAGGTAATCTAACGGAACACCGTCCTCTTCCTCGCGGCCTCGTGAGTGCATTCGCTCGTAACATTCTTCAGGCGAAACATCGAGGTAAACAAAAATATCTGGCGGCATCACATCTCTACTCATGTTGCGATAAACATCAACATAAAGCTGATACTCTTCAGGGGTCATAAACCCTCGCTCCATCGCTGTTGTCGCAAAAACCGTATCACCATAAATAGGTCGATCCTGGACAACGACAATACCGCGATCACCCCAAGCCATTTCTACTGCCAAACGGTGTTGTTCATAGCGTTGGCACAACATGAACATCTGCATCGCGAAACCGCCACCCGTGTTCTTTCCACTTTGCAGATCCTCGTAATACCGCTGGAGGAAATGATTAAATTTAGGGTGATGCGTTGGTTCTTCCATCACCCGAGTCGGGTGCCCCGCAGCCATCGCGGCTGATGCAATAGCATGGCAGGCATTTGTTTTTCCAGCGCCAATGTTCGCATCAATTGCAATAAACAAACCTTTTCGCTGTTTTTCTTCTTCAAATGCCACGTTGCTGTTCCTCGAAAATGATTGGATATCTTCGCTACGAAAAAAGAGGTTCGCCACAAGGTAACTGCCTCGGCCTCGGTTATCAAGGACAAGAAAAATCTCAAAAGAAATATCTGGTAAAAAAATGCCAATCACAATCGCCGAGCGCCGTTCAGGCTGGCAAACTGCTTTTATCCCTTTATATTCCCATCCAACAAATCAAAATATGAGTTGGAAATAAGTTGCTCCGGCAAAATCTTCAAACGCGTCATCAGTTCCTCTGCAACTGCCATCCCGGCCGCAGAGGTCTCACTCTCATCAAGCACCACTTCCAACTCGAGAAACGTGCCTAACCCCTCGACTTCATCTAAGTGAATTCTAGTTCGTCCAATGAAAAACAACTCGCGTTGCTTAGCCACCACCCCCAACAGGCCATTGCTCGCAATCAACAGACCCTTCAACTCGGCAGCTGAATCGACTTCAATTCGAGTGTATACAGAAGTTTTAGGCCCTAATAAATCTGGACGCTCGTAATACAGCAATTCAGCGTTGCCATCGGAAAATTCCCGAAGCTTCAGTCGACCTTTCTGCGAATCGAAAAAACTATCCACCTGATCTAAACGCACCGATTCGCCATCGGCCAACCCGGCCACTCGATCTTTTAATTTGGCAAATTCCAAACTTGGAATCCTTGCTTTAATTTCTACATTCTTTGCCATGAAAAATACTCGCTCTACTACTCTCTAACGACAGAATTTCTTGACGACAGAATTCCTCCGTCGATTATTTTGGTGTGTTTAAATCAAGCCCTGCATGTACCGGATACTTTCACCGGCTAAGGCATCAATGCCCGGTTCATAATCAAACACTTCCACACTTATCCAACCGTCGTATTTAGCTTTTTCGAGTGCTGCAAAGATCGGCTCGAAGTCCACCTCTCCCATTCCAGGACCGCGGCGGTTGGGATCATTGGCATGAAAATGCACCAGCCAATCTTGACTATCCTCGATAATTGATGGAATCGTCTTCTCTTCAGTCGACATTGCCTTTACATCTAAGTGGAGTTTCACATTTGAAGAATCGACGGCCTTTGCGATGTCAATTGCCGACTCTGCCGTCAACATAAAATCACCTTCCTCAGGCCCCAAAGGTTCGAGTGCTAACGTAACTCCACAATCCTCTAACACTGGTGCTATTTCAGTAAGAACTTCGACCGCATAATCAAACCCCTGCTCCGGGGTGACGCCCTCAAGAAGATTACGCTGAGGCGGTGAACCGAACACCATGACTTGACCTCCGAGGTCATCACACAATCGAGCAAGCTCACATAGATAGTCAGCTGTTTTCTTGCGAACTTGCCGATCGCTGGTCGTCAGATGCAAGCCGCTTGTTTTTGCGAGTAACCAGTGCAAACCAATAATTTCCATCTCAAGCGAATCTGCAAGTTCACGCAAAGTTTGTCGCTGAGATCCGGAAATATCATAGACGCTCTCCGCGAGCGTAAATGGAGCAATTTCAATTCCTTGGTAACCCAGCTGAGCTGCATGAGCAAAGGCACGCTCATGGAGCCAGTCTTGGTATAGTTCATTACAAATCGCGAATTTCATGACAATACGTTTCTCGTGCGAAGAACTGAAAGATCGCCAGATTACCAGATATTGGACGTCCGAACGACCGCCGACGCAATGCTGACGCGGTTGTTTCTTCACTGCTTTTCTAACTCGCTGAAGGAGAGCGAGTACCGGCCTTGGCTTCGCCCTTCGAACCGCGTGCGGCTCACCGCCAATCCAGAAATTACAACGACAACCAATTCATAATTCGAGTATAATCGTGGGGTATTTCACACCTGAAAACCTCAGGAACTTTCGTCCGAGGCGGAACGTTTTTGCGACCTGGCATTGAGCTCTCTGGAACCACCTCACCCTCGACAATTAACTAATCGACAAGGTTTATCAGGCTTTCCGCGAACTTAGCAAACTCCGGTGCTTAAACGGGCAACGAAAACGATGCAAGGTTTGCATAAATTCAACAAATCCGTCAAACTTCAGCTGAACGATGCAAACGGGGACTCCTCGACTCAGTCATTTCACTGATTCTTTCGACCACCAATCGCGTTTACAGCCTCCTCTTTTCAAACAGATTTCAATCACGAACGAGATCTTTTCATGATCTACTTTATCAAGCCCACAATATTCCTTTTGACATTGTGCCAACTATGCTCGCTTGGCCGTGCTCAACAAGACTACCGAATTGACGAGGTAACTGAATGGAACTTGCAAACGGTCACCGTACGCAAAGAAATTAACGAAGCGACAGACGACGCCAAGGCTGGACTAAACTATCGGGAAAAGCGAATCACCGTCAGAAAGCCTGTTACTGAAGACTTAGTGCGCGTAGAACAGAACATTGTTTACAAGCCCGTCCTAATTCCCAACGCGGTTCCACCCATTACGCCGGTTCCAACCCCAAGACTAGGAATTCCACAACGTCGACTGCAGTGGACTCCGGGAGGCTACCGTGTCGATCCGATCAGTGGGCAAACAACCTTCCAAAGAGGCGCACTTCGCTGGAATACAAATGCGACTAATTCGCTGGCTTATCAAAACGCTCAACCCAACATGCCGGCTTACACCTACCAACCGGAGGTTGTGGAAACGAGGACGCCCGTCACAGTAACACGCTATGTTGACGAAGTCGTAACCCAGAGGATTCCACTTGAACGCAAGGTTACTAATGAGACGATTGAGAAGCTGGTAGCTGTCAGGGTCAGATACAAAACTCCCATTAATTCCGTCGGGGAGGCGATCGGACCGACAGAGCGGATCGTCGTTCCCAACGATGATTCTCCGATGGACACTGTACCCGCCCTGAATTCTGTGACTGACGAAGTTACTTTTCGTGCCGACAAAGAGATCGAAGGCGCAACTAAAAAATCGAATATCAGCGTTTTAAAACCAATCACACCCTCGAGCACCCCGGAGGGTTTTACCGGTGTTTTAAAACCAATCACAAAACCCGAACCATCTGTCACGAGTGAGACCGTTGAGTCGAACTTTAAAGAGATCACACCCGTTAATGCTAAATTCTCGGAACAGATCATCGAAACTTCGAGCCAACCAATCATTGAAAATGAAACTGTTGCGCCCGCACTGGGATCTAGCATGAAATCGATCTGGAACAAATAGACTTCGCCGCGCCTCCGATCATACGTTGCCCCCAACCCCCGCTCTCTCACAATCGTGGTCTCAAGCCGACAATCCCGAGCGTGATTTTGCGCGTGCTCCAATTTCTGGCTCTCTGGTAAGTCTCGGTTTGCATCACTTCCGCTTTGAGCGAACGCAGCGATCTATAAACCACATTGTTCCCGACTCATCGGGAAAGCCTTCAACGTTCGATTGGATTTCACCGCTGAGTATCTCAAAAACGGCATTTGGAAATTCTTCATTTTATTACCCAATAAACCGGTCCGACTGTCGAATAGAGGGCGAAACTAAAACGAAAATCAAATGCAACCTACAAATCCGCTTAACCGGAAAAACCGGTGATAACACCGATATTTCGGAAGCAGAGATGTGAAAGTACCTGAAGATTTCTGCAGTTTCGTATTTCTCTCGGTCAACGTGACCTACTTTTTCATTCTCTGATTGGGCAAATTTCAGTGCCGAAGGTACGCTGTACACTTACACGGCACTCGGGTTACCCGTCCGAGACCGTAATCCAAAAGATTACAAACGGATAAATATAGAGATGATCCAATTTTTTTACGAAAGTGTGAACTACGTCAACTTGCCGGTCACAACCTTGATGATCATGACACTCCTGTACTGGATCATGGTCATGATCGGAGTGTTCGGGTTTGACTCGTTCGATTTTGATTTTGATGCGAGTCCGGACGTCGATATCGATGCCGGTTTCGGCATCGACGCAAGCACAGGTTTGGATGCAGCACCGGCAACCTCACTGGGAGGTGGAAGTAGTACGACCGGAAATGATGGATTCCTTCGTGCGGTATTTGAATTCTTCTACCTGGGAGAAGTACCGATTGTGATCATTGGGACGTTTTTCATGCTGTTTTTTTGGATTTCGACATTTGTGTCGAACCATTTTTTCAACTTGGATCAGACCTTTTTAAGATCAATGTTATGGCTTTCACCCAACCTCGTAATTAGTCTGATTTGTACTCGAATAAGTATGATTCCATTCGCGATGCTGTTTAGAAAACCACCACCGGAAAATATTAGACGAGAAGAAATGTACGGCCTAATTGGGCGGATCACCACAAGTGAGGTGACTGATACCTTTGGCCAGATGGAAATCAAATTAGAAAACGAACCCGAGATGAGAATCAATGTTCGCACAAACCCGGGAGAATCTCTTACCCAGGGCGACGCGGCGAAGATCATCTCTTTCAATAACTCAAACGGAACATTTTTGGTTGAACTCACCAAATGGGAGAAGAGCTTAGATGGATAACATCTTACTGGCACAATCTGATTCAATTTACTGGCTAATTTTCTTTGTGTTTTTTGGCATCTTTATCATCGGCGGCGGTATCGCAGCCTTGATGATCAAATGCCTTCGAAAAGTAGAGCAAGGATCGGCCATCATTCGCAACGGTATGGGCGGCACCAAGGTCAGCTTTGATCGCAATGTTGTCATCCCTATCCTTCACATCGTTGAATCGATGGACATTTCGGTGAAGCGAATCGAGATTGATCGGAGTGGCGAAGATGGATTGATCTGTAAAGACAACATCCGTGCTGACATCAAGGTTGCTTTCTTTGTACGCGTCAACAAAGAAACTGAGGACGTAAAACGAGTTGCTCAGTTCCTCGGTTGTGCCCGAGCGTCTGATGAAATTGCTTTGAGAACCGTATTTGAACCAAAATTCTCCGAAGCACTCAAAACCGTTGGTAAGCAATTTGACTTTGTCGAACTTTATAATTCGCGGGAAGAATTCCGTGAGCAAATCCTCCGGATTATCGGAACTGATCTCAATGGTTACGTCCTCGATGACGCGGCCATCGATTACTTAGAACAAACCGATTTGGAAAAGCTCAACCCGAACAATGTTCTAGATGCCGAAGGTATCAAAAAGATTACCGATCTAACCGCCAGGGAAGTGACTCTCGCAAACCAAATTACTCGCGAGAAGGAAATGACCCTCAAGAAACAGGATGTTGAAGCTCGCGAAGCTATTCTTGCTCTTGAACGTCAACAGGTAGATGCTGAAGAGAAACAAGAACGCGAAATTGCCGAAATCACCGCACGCCAGGAAGCTGAAGCGTCGGTCGTGCAACAAGAGGAACGACAACGTTCCGAATTGGCGAGAATCGGCGCCGACGAAGAGATTGCAATTGCTGAAGAGAATAGATTACGAGCGGTGATTGTCGCAGCGAAGAGTAAAGAACGCACCGATGCAGTCGAAACCGAACGCGTCGAACGCGAACGTGGTCTTGAGGTCGCTGAGCGTGAGCGAGTGGTCACGTTGGCTGAGATCGAAAAAGAAAAAGCAATCGAAGTTGAGAAGAAAAACATCCAGGACGTGATTAAAGAACGCGTCATGGTCGAGCGAACGGTTGTAGAGGAAGAAGAGAAAATCAAGGATACTCGCGAATTCGCAGCGGCTGAGCGAAAGAAACAAGTCGCCGTAACCGCTGCTGAAGAAATTGCCCAACAGCAATTGGTAAAAGAAGTCAAAAAAGCAGACGCTGAAAAGCAGGCTGCTGACCTTCAAGCACAAACCATCGTTGTCACAGCCGAAGCCAATCGCCTATCGGCTGAGAAACAGACCGATGCCAAGAAGATGCTCGCTGAAGCGATGCAGGCGGAGGTTGCAGCAACAGGTCTTGCTGAAGCGCAAGTCACCCTGGAAAAAGCGGTCGCCCTCGAGAAAGAAGGAACTGCAGAAGCGAAAGTGATCGAATTAAAGTTTGAAGCTGACGCAAAAGGTATTACACAAAAAGCCGAAGCAATGAAGTTGTTCGATGGCGTTGGAAAAGAACACGAAGAATTCAAACTACGCCTGCACAAAGAAAAAGACGTCGAAATCGCAGGGATCGATGCTCAACGACAAATCGCTGAAGCCCAAGCTCAGATGGTTGCCGAATCACTTAGGTCGGCCAACATTGATATCGTTGGTGGCGATTCCAAATTCTTCGACAGTATCGTAAATTCAATCACCGCTGGTAAGCAAGTTGATCGGATTGTTGACAACAGCGAGGTTTTAACCGACGTCAAAGAGACATTCTTTAACGGCGATCCAGCCCAATTTAAAGCAGAAATCAATCGTTACATTGACATGTTTGGAGTCACTTCCGAAGACGTCAAGAACCTTTCAGTTGCTGCTTTGATTGGTCAGATGATGGGATTGACGAATGACAAAGAAGTCCTTGGCAAGCTCCAGGAAATGATGGGGGCCGCCAACCGCACTGGCATCGCCAGCCAGAATGCCGGGAAAGTTATTAAGACCTTGAACAAATCTTAGGTCGGGATTTAATTTCGAGGCGGTCCACGAATTTCCAATCGTCGACCGCCTCCGGTTTCCCAACTTGGAACTGGCAAATCCAAGGTAGAAACCTGATTCACCCAAATTCATTTGGGGGGATTAAATTGGAGGAGCAGTGAGTGATTCAACTTCTTTTAGCCCGAAACTAGATGTCAAACGCGCCACAAAATCATGAAACCGCGGAGCCATCCACGGAATCCTCAACGAGCGAACCGCAATTGGAGCGGGGCACGTATGAGATCATCCAAAATCGGCTCCGCACTTACAGTGATGAGCTCCGAGAGCGGCTCAATTCACTGAATTCAGAACGTCGTGAAGTTTTTGGTTCAATCCCAACCGAACTAATTTCTACGCAGCGGATTACTACGGCGCACAACTGCACGGCACGCGACATTGTTCCGGTAGGTAATAAATTCATCTTCGGTTACAACGTCCATATGGGCTTGAAGACCGTCACTAAAGTAGAAGACGTTTTCTCAGTTTATGAATTTTCCGATGGAACGATGCACGAGAAATCTCTCGACTTCATCCGTAACGGAAACTTTGAACAAGAATTCTTCTCCCTTTATAAATACTACAAAGACACCAGCTTTCAAAAGTTCCACCTGGAAGGGCCGCACCTTTACATGGTTTTCCAAGTTGGAAAAACCATCAACGACACAAAGTCTTTCAAGTTTCTGATTACCGAAGATGAACTCCGGTATGTTGACAATCGCAGCGATCACGAAGTTCAATTTCCACCACAACACGATTTCAAATGGGTGCGGACGCACCGCGACCTCCACCGCGATGGAGATCACCCCCACATTTCAATCGAAGATAGAGTCTTCGTGGAGACCGTCGGTGGCGACTTAACCATCAAGATCGAGGACAACACCGAGGACGGTTCCGGAATTTATGCGGAACCAGTTGACGATTCAGATCAGTCGCTCGACGATGCTGAAATCTTTTACTCAATTGTGGGCAATATTATTTTGCTCAAAGTCCGACCATTTAAAGAAGAGAAATTTCGCTACCTGGTTTTTAACGAAAAAACACAAACCGCGCGTCGCCTCGATTCAATCGAGGATGCGTGTGTCTCGCTTCCGGAAGATCATGGTTTAATATTTTCCAATGGTTACTATCTGCAAACGGGATTGTACAAGACCTTTGAAAATGACATCTCAGATTTAAAATTTGAGCGCCGACTCGCCTCGAGTAACGGAGAGGACTATCTCTACGCGTTTTACAACCCGACCTGCGGTCAATACGTCCTATTGTCCTACAACATGATTGAGCAGGAGGTCGCTACACCGATCATCTGCAACGGATTCTCGATCTTTGAAAATGGACAACTGATTTACTTCAAAACTGATGCTTCACCGCAAAAACATCATGCCATGCAGATCTGGCAAACGCCTTATGTTGGCGAAGAATACCAAGTTGGCGAGCAGCAGGAATCCTATATTTATAAAATTGGGAACAAGGATATCGTGCGCGCGATGTCCGAGTGCCATGAAGTAATGAATCTGATTTCGCAGGATGATTCATACGCCAATCTGTATGTCGATTTGGTAAAAAAATCCAGTGACATAATCGACTCGTATTTCTGGCTTAATCAATCGCAGACCTTTGAACTTGCCGAACCGCTCGGTGACATTCGAGATGCAGCAACAGCCGCTGTCGATGAATTCGACAAAGTAGTCCGAGTACGCAAAAACACAGCTGAACAATTCGCTACGACTTCGACGGCGGCCAAAGACGCTTTAATTCAAGCGACCAGCAAACACTTTCAAAACATCGATGTCTTTGTTCAAGCACTCGCCGACCTCCGAACGGTTCGCGGACAGGTCATTACCTTAAAAGAACTAAAATATGTCGATCTTGCAGCAGTAGAAGAACTAGAAACCAAGGTCGCTGAAAATTCTGAGAGGCTCTCCCTGCGATGCGTTGAATTTCTCCTCAGAGAAGATTCCTTAGCGCCCTACGCAGAACGCGTCGCCAGACAATACGCTGACATTGGAAAGCTAAAATCCGGCGTTGCCGCTAAGGCACTCGACGAAGAAATTGCCGAGGGAGCGAAAGAGCTTGAAATGCTCATCGATATCGTCAGCAACCTAAAAATTGATGACGCCACGCAAAGAACACGAATCATAGACAGCATCTCAGCCATCTATTCCAATTTGAATCAGACCCGAGCCGGTTTGAAGAAAAAATCACAGGAATTGATGTCTGTCGAGGGTGCTGCAGAGTTCAACTCGCAACTTAAACTAATCAGCCAGGCGGTTGTCAATTATCTTGATGTTTGTGACTCACCTACCCGGTGTGACGAGTATCTGACCAAAATGATGGTTCAGATCGAAGAACTCGAAGGTAAGTTCGCCGAGTTTGATGAATTCACCGTACAACTTGCCGAAAAACGTGAGGAAATCTACGCAGCTTTCGATACAAAAAAGTTGCAAATCGTAGAAGCAAGAAACAAACGTGCCACCGCACTTATGAATGCCGCTGATCGTATCCTCAAGGGAATTCGATCTCGCGTATCCAACTTTGCAACCGTTGAAGAGATCAATAGTTACTTCGCATCTGACTTGATGATTGACAAAGTCAGGGACATCGTCGAAAAACTCGACGTATTGGATGAATCGGTCAAAGTTGATGACATTCAAAGTCGTCTGAAAACTGTCCGTGAAGATACCGTCCGGCAACTCCGCGATAAAAATGAGTTATTCGTCGACGGTGAAAACATCATCCAGTTCGGCAAACATAACTTTTCTGTCAATACCCAACCGCTCGACCTCACCACCGTCATCAAAGACGGTGAAATGTTCTTTCACCTTAGCGGGACCAACTTTTTTGAAAGCATAAATGACGAGCGACTTAGAGCGACTCAGGGCGTCTGGGATCAACCAGTTGTCTCAGAAAACCAAGACGTCTATCGGGCAGAATACCTCGCTTATCTGATGCTCGGCATCGCAAAGACGGGAACCGCTACCTCAACGTCCGAACAACAAAAGCAATCCCTATTTCAGCAGTCCGATGAAGAACTTCTGAATTCGGTTCAGGAATTCATGGCGCCTCGCTACGCCGAGGGCTATATCAAGGGTGTCCACGATCACGACGCGTCGCTGATTTTGAGGCAATTGCTCAACCTCGACTCACAACTTGAACTGCTTAAATACTCGAGTCCGGCGAGAGCGTTGGCCAATTTATTTTGGTTCGCCCTGAAGGACGAAAACCCAACTGAGTACGCAACGCTAAGTGGGAAATTTGCTAGCCTCGGATCGGCCCGAAAACTCTTTGGGGAAATCTCCGATCGACAAAAATACATTACCCAAATCGTCGCTTTGATTCATACCACTATCCTAAAACGTGACGTTGGAGACGAGGCTGATCTTAATGAAGCCGCGAATTATCTTTTTGATCAACTGACATCTCATTCCAAACCGGTCTGCAGTGGAATCGCGAACGAACTCGGTTTAGGATTTATTGAGTTCCTAGAAAAGAAAAAAGCCCGCAAACAATTTGAAAGCGTTGTCTCAGACTCTAACCTATCAGTCATCGATCGATTTCTCCTCGCGAAAGACTGGCTTGGTTCCTACGGGCAGAATCTATATTCGAACGCAATTGACTCGGCTAACATAAATTGGGATGACAAATATATTGACGAAGTCGCATCAACATTAGTCGACGGTACCTTTAGCAACCGCAAGGTTCTGAAGATCGATACCGTCCGTGAGATTGAGGGAATCCTTGGCGACCACCGCCGCGTCGAAGCAAAAATTTACCATCTCGATTACAACGATTTCGTAAATCGACTGAGCCGTTTTCAAACACAAACGGTTCCTGCGTTTGAAGCGTACATCCATCTAAAAAAAGAAATCATCGACGAACGTCGCTTGCAATTAAGATTAGAAGAATTCAAACCACGCGTTTTAACTTCCTTCGTTCGCAACAAACTGATTAACGACACCTACCTCCCCATGGTTGGTGCGAATCTTGCAAAACAAATTGGTGTTGTCGGAGAAAACAAACGAACCGACTTAATGGGGCTTTTACTCCTAGTTTCTCCGCCCGGTTACGGAAAAACAACGCTGATGGAATACATTGCCAACCGGCTGGGAATTACGTTTATGAAAATAAACGGACCAGCCGTTGGACACCAAGTCACTTCGCTTGATCCCAATGAAGCACCCAACGCAAGCGCACGAGAAGAGATTGAAAAACTCAATCTTGCTTTGGAAATGGGTGATAATGTAATGATTTATGTCGATGACATTCAGCATTGCAATCCGGAATTCTTACAAAAATTCATTTCGCTTTGCGACGCCACTCGAAGGATCGAAGGTGTTTTCAATGGCCGCACACGAACCTACGACCTTCGCGGTAGAAAAGTAGCCGTCGTCATGGCGGGCAACCCCTACACCGAAAGTGGTGAGAAATTTCAAATTCCGGACATGCTCGCTTCGAGGGCTGACACCTACAACCTGGGTGATGTCATCGGTGACAACTCCCACTCGTTCGAGTTGAGCTACCTCGAGAATTGCCTAACATCAAATTCGACATTGTCGCGTCTCAATTCTCGGTCTCGAAAAGATGTTTTTTCCATCATCAAAATGGCCGAACAAGGTGGCGAACAGACAGAAACGCTGGATGGAAATTATTCAATCGAAGAAATCAATGAATTGATTCTGGTCATGCAAAAACTGCTGGTAGCCAGAAACGTAGTCCTTGATGTCAATCGAGAGTACATTGACTCAGCAGCCCAGGCTGACGAATTCCGCACGGAGCCCTCGTTCAAATTGCAGGGTTCCTATCGAGACATGAATAAGATCGCTGAGCAAATTGCGCCGATCATGAACGATGAAGAGTTATCAACATTGATTGATGCCCATTATCAAAACCAGGCACAAACACTAACGTCTGGCGCGCAGGCAAACTTACTGAAGTTAAAGGAACTCATTGGAACGCTCGAAGGCGAAGACCTCAAACGCTGGGAAGATATCAAAAGGACATTCAAGCGAAATCTGTTACTTGGGTCAGCCAGTAACGACGGGCAATTAGGACTTGTGATTGCTCAACTTACAACCTTCAGCGAAGGACTGAATGACATTCGCTCATCGCTCGACGATGGAGTGAAATTATTGACCTCGCAAAATGACGAACCCAATTCCACCGAATTGGAAACGATGAGCCAGATCACGAATGCAGTGGGCGAACTCATCAACTTCAATAAAACCCTATCCGACATGAAAACGATCATGAACGATGGTATCCAAACAAAATCGAGCGAGACCGCGTCAACTTCCGCACCGACTCCTCAAAAAATTCAAGTCGTTAATAAAGTTCCCAATATATTCCTCGACATTATTAGAAACCAATTTCGCGTTCTTCAGACCTGGATGGATCCGATCCTAAAATTATCAGAAGCCTTCCCCGAAGGGGATGGGCTGAAAGAGGCCGCTATTGCGACTCAGCAGAACTATGAACATCTAATTGATAAAATCGGGAAAACAAAGACCGAGGTAGAGGTTGAAGTTGAATACGATGATGAGGACGAGGATTAACTAACGCCAGAAAGGCAGCCTTCAATCCCCCCCAACCACAGCCCGGCAATTAGGGCAAATTCTGAGTTTTGGATACCGGTTCGATTCGAGCCCCACTCTCACCCACCAGCATGACCCCGATTAGATCACCGTCAACTTCCGATAAGACGGGTGCCCCATGCCAAACTGAACGGTCTCCATCAAAGCTCCGTAATTCCCAATTATCCTCAATCTGATCGGGCTGAATCGAGATCGAGAAATAACGCAAATCCTCTATCTCACCACTCGCGCGAACGAGGAGACACGGCTCCGCGCTCGATGGCTGGCGAATCTCCGATTCATCCAATGGCTTGGCAAATGAGTTTGCCCCACTAGTTGTGACCTGCTTTCCGAGTGACTTAATAAAGGATAAAGCCCCTTCCGATTTCATGTCGGCTGTTACCTTTTGACGCGACTCTGGAATACCAGCAATTGCAATTTCTAAAGATTCGGGAATGACTTTTTCTGATGCCATTAGCACATCCGATGGAACGCCTATTAAATTCTCGCCTCCCAAGACTACCGACGTCCCCATGATGGTCTTCGATTTATCCGACGTTCGCCCCAAAAATCCTTTTTGTTGCCAATTAATTTCAAGTGGAATGGCACCTCGACAGGCAACATCGGTGGCTCGAACTTGCTCTGCCTGCTCCCGCCACTGTTCATCAACAGCCCGATAGAGTTCGAAATCGTCCCCCGGCTTGATCGGACGACCGCCATCCGCAACCGTCAAAACTGAAACGCCTCCTTTCATCAACGTCTCAAGCGATTCCATTTCAAAATCCAGACCGCCGCTAAGTGCCGAGAAAGATGCATCGACTCCACTACTGGCCCAAAATTTAGATTCGCTCGTTACGAACTTGGTAAAGCGTTCCAAAATCCGGACTCTGACGTCGACTTTAAGGCCATCCGCAGATAAGCCTACTGATAGAACCCGCCCAATATCAACGCCTCGGTAACTTACCGGTGATCCCTCGGTGACACTATTCCGATCTTCGCTTCGCAGTAAAATCTCGACTCCTGATGTTTCAAGGGAATCTGGAGGCGCATCCGAGAGCCCTTGGAAATCCGCTTGAAAATCGCCCTCTTCCGGCCCCGGCAACAAAGTGATGTATTTACTGCCGACCGCCGTTTCTAAACCAGAAACTCCACTAAATCCGAGTTGAGGACGGACAATCCAAAACCGCGTTCCTTCTCGAGCAAGGTGCTCAGCGAAGGAAAACAAATTTATGCTGACATCGACTCCGGATAACTCTTGATTCAGTTTCACATTCTCTACAACGCCGACATCAATCCCTCGAAAACGAACATTATCTTCCGCAGCGAGACCATGGCCATCTGGAAAATGAACCGTCATTTCAAGTCCTGCATGAGGTAGCGACCACCAGACAACGCCGATCGAAACCACCAAACACAGCAATGCGACAACCCACATATAAGAACTGGCCAATCGACCCAAAAACGAAAGACCAACATCCTGTACGACAGCACTTGGAAACTCACTGGATTTTGTTGCAACCGCCTCATCCCTGGAAGACGTTGATTGAGATTCTGATTCACTCAATTGATTTTTCCCAAATAGCATGTGGATCGAATGTAAGTGACGCAACCATGCTCATCGCCACACATAAAACAAACGCAACAATCGCAGGACCGAACTGGAACTCAACCATGTCGCCAAGCTTAACAAGCATGACCAGGAACGCTAATAACATTACGTCCATCATGCTCCATTTCCCAAGCGTTTCCATTAACCGCAAGGTGAATGCTTTTTGTTTTTTCTCAAACAGCTCCAGCAAACTGAGCTCTAGCAAAAGCACAATCTTCGTCAAAGGAAAGATAATAGAGAAAAGCAAAACAACAATTGCAACGAAATGACTACCATGCCGAAACAACTCAATGATGCCGCTCAGGATACTCGATTGGCTTTTAAACCCTAGTTGCTCAACTTCTAAAATTGGCAGCAATATTGCTGGCCAAAACAAGATAAACGCACCAATCGCCGCAGCGGCCGTTCGGTTCGCCGACTTTTCTCGATTACCGTCTTTAGAAAATATCGTACCACAGCGACGACAACACGCTCGCTGTTTTTTACCAACCTTCGGCACCTGTTGAATTAAGCCACAACAGTGACACGCTTTTAGAGGATCCAAAACAACCCCGGAAAAAAATCGTAACTCTCAAACCGCTGCTACTATCTTACCTAAAGTCGAACCGACCTTAAACGAGGCTGTGTTTGAAATTTCAATTTTCGATCCGCCTAATTTCTAAGGCATCGGCGAATCTTGCATTTCACACAAAGCAGAGAGATAAAGCAAAGTTCGTTGCCGATCTGGTGTTCTACGAATGATCTTGATCGTGGCGTGGATCAGATCTCGCCTCGACACCTGCCCTACCAAAACACCTTCGCGAAGTACTGGCAAACGCCGCGTTCGCTTATTGAGAAATATCTGAGCCATGCTTAAAAAGCCAGTCTCTTCCACGATCGTATCTGCGGGTTCACTCATAAAGGCACCGACTTCGTTTGCGGGCAATCCTTCATAGGCGGCATCCACCATCACCTCTAAACATGACTTCTCCGTAAACATCCCCAAAAGTCGTTTACTCGAATCAATAACGGGAGCGCCAGAAATCTTATTACGCGACAGTAATTCAATCGCTTTGAAGACATCCATTTCAGCGTCCAAGGTAATTAAACGCCTCACCATAATATCAGAAGCAGAAAAATTCTTTTCATTGTTTAACATGAATCGACTCCTTCGTAGAAGATACGGACTGGTCGACTTCAATTTAACGGACTCACCACGCTAATCCAGCTTATTCCCTCCCCGCCTATGAGCTATCACACTAGCCAGCAAGGCTTGTGAATTTTATCACGATCTTTCCCCGAGCGCAGCAGGTTAATCTCTTGAGTCACTCCAAACCACCAGCATATTTTTTTAAACGGATTCGTCTGAAAACAACTAAGCTGGGCAAGCGTAAGGATTAGGAACTTCAACATCCACAAACACTTTAACTGCCAGCTCGATTAAAAAAGCGCGTAGATCATCCCAATAACCGCTCACGCTGTTGCGAGCTTGACTTTAAGAACAAGAAGGATTGCAACTTCTTAGAGTGGTCGAGTGATTCGGCATATCTATTTCAACGTACAACTCAATAGACATTGTGAATCTAAGATCGCACGTTAATGACTATTCATTGAACGGGAGGAGGAGACTGAATCCAAAACAGTCGGCCCCGCCGAAGGCGGAAGTCCCGCTCGATTCAAAGATGCTGAGTCGTTCCAGTCATAGATTTCTTTGGGAGTTTTCCGAACAAACAAACCCGAGATGAGCGCGAGGATCGCTGCAAGAATCGCAAAACCACCTAGGGCAATACTTCCTCTTAAGGTCGCTTCGCCGAGTACCGGATTCTGCAATTCAAACCCAGCATGCAATACAGTCGAGTTTGCAATATCTAAATTTTTGTAATCCCGTGAAAGCTGCGAATGAAGGGCTTGATCGAGCTTTTGACGTCTTTCCCAAAAATTTGTGTCTAGCTCTCCAGTTCTTATCAGACGCTTAAAGTCCTCTTGCGAATGAACATTTTTAAAACAAACTAAAACTGCAGAATAACCATGGCCAACTTTTCCTGCGGTTGGTGGAAAAAATGGAACACAAGCAAGTTCCCAATTATCATCTTGCTCCGGGTCGACAAACGCGGTGAACTTCCCAGGCACAAACTTGGTCAAGCGTACGCGGGACATGTCCTCGGGACGTTTGTCTAATACCTCCGCGCAAGTCCGCGTTACAGCAACTCCCGAAGACTTTTCAGAATTCAAGGTCTCTGCGTAACTTAAGTAACCAACGAACCCACACAGGATCAAACAACAACCGCTAAGTGAGATGACTATTTTTCGAATCATTTCTGAACTTCAAGGATCAGTTAAACGGACTTCCAACGCCAAACTATAGGTTTCAGAAACGAAAAAGAGAGCTTGCAACAGAAAAACCTGTTGATACAAATTACGGTGATAACGATTAGGCGAATCCCACCGAATACGCTACCCCACGGGCATTCAAATCGTCCTCCAACAGCATAATTAACGTTCGAAGAAACGATATCGTTCTTGGCAGTTTCAGGCGGCAACGCGGCGGCCGCACAAAAAGAGACAGGTTCCCAGGCTTCCCTTCTGGCAAAACTCCCTGCGTCAGCAACCGCACTCATCCGTTGATTAACATCAAGACATGACGCCGCGGTTAGATTTCACCAGCGATGGAGACAGGGAACTGGGGACTACTGATTGAGTTTAATTTTCCGCATTGCTTCATATTCATCGCTCAGGAGGTTTTCCTCTGAAGCTTGAAGCCGCTCATTTAATATTGTTCTCAAGGAACCGAATCTACGAGTGATATAGGCCAACTCACTTCCATTGCTGGTCCTTGCTTTCAGCTTTAACTCCTGATCGGTCAATTCTTCCAGCATCTCACTGATAGACAAATCCTCCAATTGGTTCAGGCTTTTTTTGATGAATTCCATATTCTTATCTTCAATGCCTTTCTTCGCGTCGGCCTCAAAAACGGTACGCTGAATGACCATGCTTAAAATTTCATTCTCTAAGCCACGCACCACTCCTTGTGCATACAGTCTTGTTTCATCATTGGGTAACGTCGATTCAACAGAGTCATAAAGCCCCGGCATGATCGGCAACCGTCGCAACCCACGTTCTCCCCGCTTGATAAGAATCAAACGCAGCCCTTCGGAATCCGGAGGAATTTCAATCGATCCCCGCCAGTCTGTTTTTCCAAGCAAAATCTTATCTTCGACTGGTGCCTCGGGAGAACGAGCCCACACTTCAAAGCCTTCCATTGGCGTTCGATCTTTATCATCAGAGACCAAAAACAAACGGGTGGATCGTTCGGGTGGCCGAATAACAAGCGCCAATTTTTGCGAACGCTTACTCTTTCGTTGAGAAAGAGGAGCACGCCGATTGGACTCAATGGACGCCCGTAAATCGGCTCCATCTTTCCGTTCACTAGTCAGGTATGTGAACTCAATCGGTTGCAACTTGACCAGTTCGCCCTTGCGATCCGTCAATCGGATGACCGGTAGGAATCGATCATCATCCCGAATGTAAATCGGCGATCCGACAATTGGCGCAGCTTTCCACTCAAATGCCACATCGTCAATCTCAGCGACGGCCTCGTCATCTTGATTTCGAGTTTTTGGCTGAAGCGTCGCACGGATGCAACTTTTAACCCCCCGAATCTGCATGATCACTTCATCTTTTTTAACAATCTTTCCATCACTATTCTTAACTTCAATTTCCTGGACTCGGTCAATCTTAGCCAACGGCATGAATGCCACGCTTATCGCGTCCATGACATATCGCCCCAGTTCATTTCGCTGAATCACCTCACGAACCACCAAAGGCCCCCACAACTGGGTCTGGATATCAAACTCACGCACCCGCACATCGACGATGCCGTGTGCTTCTTCCAAACAAACAACCATCAACTTGTCGTACGGCAACAACGCCGGAACTGATTCTAACGCTTCAAATTCTTCCGGGTTTCCCAAGCTATCAATGAAACGGTTACGCCAACGGGTAGGCGCCCGCCCCGTCGTTAAATCCCAACCACTGGGATCCAACAACTCGGAACGCCGAGTAACGTCTTTTGCAATATTGTTGTAGATTGCGTCTAACAATGGCGAACCATCGAGGCAAAACCAAACAGCAACCTGATACGGCCGATACTCCCAAGCCCGTTCCCTCGTCTCAACAAGGTCCTGATCGTCGAAATCGGGCACGAATAAGTCGGCTTCGGAAATCTCAGGCTCAACCTCAACAACCTCGGCTTGCTCACTCGCATTTCCAGACAGAACCTCTTGGGCGCGCACTACATCCGACACTGTCACCATTCCCATGACGGAGAAAACAAACAACAGGCTGACCCGCCAGTTGAAATTAGTGTGGGCAATTATCATTTGGAGAAGTCTCATTTTTCCTGCTCTTCTTTTTCAGCCGTCAAATCAATTTTCCAGCGATCGACGTTTTGATAAAGATGAATTAAATCCCGCCCTATCGCTCGGACAGTATCGCGATAGGCAAAATATTCTCTGACTTGGTAGAGCGGCACGACCGAAAGATCCACCGCAATTTGCCGGTGCAATCGCCTAAGGTCAGCACAGGCTCTTTGCCAACTCCTTGCGTAACTCAAATTACGTAACGTTTGCTCAATCGGTGCACTCACCGCCGTAGCAATCCCCTCGGTCCCAATGACATTACTTGCGTCAACTAAAGGTTCTTCCATCGTGACTTCCAGGTAGAGAAAATCCCAATTGTCATCCGGGGGCACAGTCTCACCTTGCTTTAGCTCTCGGATAGTCGTTTCGACACCTATTTCAGTCCACATTCTTGCAATCGCTGCCGCAGAATTTGAGGCAACACTACCACTGGGATACGCAATGACGAGCTTGGGGCTTGGCAACGGTTCAGGACGAACAGGCGGCCTTGCTCTCAATGCCAAATCCACCATCACCATACCCATTTCTGAATTGAACGCTAACGGACGCACTTTGAGATCGTAGGCATACGCGATTTGATCGTTGTCCTCTGAGCCAATTGGAAAAGGACCACTGATTACCTCGCAACCGTCAATTGGTTGGCCCCCGCTAATCACATCTTTTAAAAGCAAATTGCGATCAATTGCATGAGACAATCCATTCTTGAAACTGGGATCCTTTCCCGCTTCAGCGCGTATCTTCGGAATCAACATATGTACCGTCGGAAGAATGTAGGGCCGGGCTTGCACCCGCTCATTCTCACGAATCTTTCCAAGATCTGCGTTGGGCACACGATCGAGAACATCGATATTGCCAGCGAGTAACTGGTCCACTGCATCCGAGCCATTCCCGAAAATTTGCTCGACAATCACCGGATGCTGGTGATTTGAATGACGAGGGTACTTTTCGTTCAACTCAAAAACACTTGCTCCGTTATCTTCACCGGTCTGCACATAGAACCCGTTTCGCTCAACCTCTCCGTCTACGTCGCCTTCCGAATATTTCAACTTCAATAAAGCTTCGGGGCGAACAAAAGGTGTGCGAAGTGTAAACACAACCCGGCTCTCCCCTTCAATTTCGACTGATTTCAAGATTTTTGCCCAAGCAACATTATGGTCTGGAGATGTTTCCGTTGCCGCGGACGTTAATCGTGAGGCCAGTTTAAACGCGTCAATTTCGGGGACAGCGAAACCCGTCGGACTCTCATTAATTTCCATCGCATATTTCAAACCGATTTCATCCAAAGGAAAAATCCGTCCGTTCAGGAATTCAAATTTACCACCTTCATCCGTCAAGCCTGTATTCTCAATCAATGTGCGTTGCGTTAATCGCCCCACCCGACGCGACCCCCAATGTTCAATTCGATTGGGATTCGCGTCCGCTCCATCCTGCGTGACCCCCACAACGATCAGGGGAAAACGGAGCAACAGTGATTTCTGCAACTCCAACACTTCAGGACGTCCAGGAAACATCTGCTCGGCCTGTTTAGCCGCCAGATGGGCTTCTCTTCCCTTCCCTTCATCTGCATACTTCTCCGCCATCACGACCAGGTCGTTACTGCGTTGGAGAAATTTCGCATTCCATTCGGTTTTTAGCTGGTCTGCTTTTTTGCCGTATTTGTCGACTAGTGACTCAAGTTGCCGCCGAACCCCAATGTAGTCTTCAACTTGAAAACGACGATCAATCATTCCGTTGTGACAACTCATCACGATACTGATCAGAGGAACATTAAATCCTGGAACTTTGAAACTACTATCCTTTTCGTAAAGATCTTCAAAAATAGACAATGCGAGCTCGTACTCACCTAAATCAAAGTTCTTTTTTCCATCGAGAAAAAGACAATTCATCATCGAAGCAACCATCGCTGGATCGTCTTTTCCGCCGAGGTTATAAACACGGAAAAGATTTCGAAATGCTTTCGAGTATTCTTTTGTACTAATCCATTGATTAGCTTCTTCGACAAGAATCTCATTAAACGTCAGAATTCGAGCAATACTGGAATAGGGAACCTCTAGCCGCTCATCAACATCTTGAAAATATTCGAAGATCAATTCGCCGCGCTCCGGCAACGGATTTGGCGGCAACTTCCCTTTGATTGGCTTGGTCTTTAATATTGCGAACTCACCAGCTTCGTTTAGAAACACTAAATCGAATGGTTCGCCATCGACATAATCGCCCTTGAGATCCTCTTTCTTGATCCACTGTGCGTGCGAAGGTAGTGCCGCAAAGAACAGCCAAAACAGCGCACCAGCAGCGATACATGCCCGCTTCATTGAAACGCGGCCAACGCAAATAAGCGTGAGTTCAAAAAGATTAATTGCGTGTTTCATTGGTACTACGTGATCGCCTTTGCTCTTGCTCCACCCGCAGGTGGAGTTAATCGTTACTTTTTTCGTTAGGAACCTGAACGCTAATCCAGACCTCCCCGAACACTCACAACTAATGAATCTCTACTTCGGTTGATCAACGATATGAATCGTCCCATCCACTCCCCCAAAATACATCTTGCCACCCTTGAAAAGTGGTTCGTGATTAATCGGTTGTCCCAATTCAACTTTAGAAACCAACACTCCTGTTTCGGGATTTAGCCAGATGACATTGCCATTCTGATAACAAAGCATCAGCCCACCCTTAGCGTCGGCCGTAACTTGAGGAGCACAGGCAAATTTAGCCGCCTGTAATTCCACCGACCATTTCAAGGCTAAGTCTTCCTGATAACAGTGCAGTTTTCCGTCGCTGGTCGCCACGAGAATTCCAGCCTTGGTCGCCCAGGGGCCACTGACAAGATCGGACTTCAACGCCTGGTCTTTGACAATCGCCAATGGCTGCGACGTGAAAACAGTCAGCTTGTCGCCATCGGGAGTGTCCAGCACACCGTACAGTTGAGAGCCTGAAAGGACGACATTCGATTTCACAGGAGTTTCGCAGACAAGCTCCCCCGTTTTCTTGATCGCTCGAGGACTACTGCCTGACAACGCATAAATCACGCTAGGCAAGTCCTTGTCAACCTGTCCCCGGGCAATCACCAATTGGTCTGCATCCAAACGAACCGGTTCAAACCATCGTGGCGTTTTCCCATTAGGCTGCAATGCCGGTTGAAAAGGAGTCCCCTGCATTGCTCCACTGCTTGTATTAATGCGAGCCACTTGACCGGTCAGCGTTGGAACAATCACGTCACTCCCCATCGCGATGGGCGGGCAAGCAATCTTGTCAGCCGGTTTAACCAGTGACAACACTCGCGACTTATTTTTCACGAGATCAACCAACAACATATCTTTACGGCTCTCAGCCCCAAAGCAGGCAAATTTATCGTCCGGCAACTCAACGAGCGTTTCGAACTGAAGGTCGGAGCGAATCTTACTCGCCCGCATTGATGCCGCCGCAACCCCGGAACTGACGACCGCCTCGTCGATCGGAAATGTGTCTCCCTGATTGTTTACCGCAATCACCGTATCCTTGTACAAAATTGGGGAGCCCGCTAGGTCTCCACCAATATCTGTTTGCCAAACCGTCTTGAGCTCCATAGCGTCCACGAGAGATGCTGACACCATTCCGGATCGGCTTCGCTTTTTGATATGAAACAAGTAATCGTCGAGCTTACTTACCGGTGCCAGAAATGTATCACTACTATCAACATTTACAATTCGATCAAATTGAGCGAGATTTCGTGGAACCCGGTACCGCATGATTCCTTTACCAGCCACCCACAGATTGCTTCCCTCGGTAGTGACAAATACCCGTTCGCTGCCCCTGGCATCAAAAACGTCTTGAGTCAGTACATTAACGGGATTCGTCTCCTCCTCAGGATACAACTCAAGAATCCTCAACTCTCCCGTGTCGGAGGTCAGTAGCATCCATCGACCAAACCTTTTCATTGGCGTAGAGACGGTCCCCGAAACAATTCCGTTGATCGTTTGAACTAACTCGAGGGCGGTTCCTTTATCGCGAGGTTTCAAAACGTATAGATTTGACTGTCCCCCCTGATTACCGATCACCAAAATGTGTCCCGTCCATGTTTGCGGAGCCGTGGAGATACTGCCTTCATAATGGCCCAAACTAAAGACCTCAGCGCAGTCGAGTGTCTGGCTCGAAATCACATAGATGTTTTGATAACTGCCGACCTGGTAAATATAGGGATCGCGATCGGCCAACATTGCGCTTACGTTAAGCGGTTGCGGCAACTGTATCGCATGCGCCAAGTCACCGGTCGTCCGATCAAACTGCAACAACTTTCCGGATTCAGTGCTGAGAATTATTGCCTGATCGGTTAGCGATGGAGCCATAAATGGCTCTTGAATTTCGACTCGCCAAATTAACTTGCCAGTTTCTAGGTCCAACTGTAGTAAGTCGTTATTCTTTTGGTCTGAAACAATCACCTTTTCATCAACGGTGACTTCGGGTTGAATCGTCGTCTCAAACCCGACAAATCGCCGCCACTTAACGACGCCCTGCCCTGCATCGACTCCGTAAACAGAACCCTCGGCAAGAAACACAACAACCTCGTCCTTCAATGCAGGCACTGGTTTACCGGAGGTCACCGAAAGTACGACCGTTTGTTCCACCGCTCCGTCCCGTGAAACGTTAGCAGGTTTTACCTCGGGTAATTCAATCTGCTTGACTAACGCTTGTTCGGTTTGGCTAATTTTAAGCATTAATTCCCGAATGGCATCACGACTACCTAAATCTCCGTACCTGCGGGTTAAGGTTTTGTATATCTCAAAGGCTTCGTCGGTTTTTTTCTCGTTGTTCTTCTGCTCGATTTTGACGAGATCCAATTCGTATTGCTCTTCCTTTTCAATCTGCCCTTTGATCGTGGCAATATTGTTAGCAATTTTCAAATAGTTGTCATTAACCGAGGGAGCCTTGCGAAGACTGCTGGGTATATAAACGGGATCCTCGACTAAAGAATTGAAATCCAAAACCTTGGTCAACTCTTCTTTCATCTTTTCAAGATTAGTAGTTTTGGTTGCCCTCTTTGAGATAGCCGCGAGCGAAGTCGGCAGCATAACCGAGAGATCATCGCGGAGTTCCTTCATCTGACTGATCGCATCCTCTTGTTCTCTCAATTCAGGTAGCAGGGTTTGAGCCTGCTTGATCACTTCCGTGTAATTTCTCAGCCCATAGGTCCCGCGAATAATTGCGTGGATCCTTTTGACCTCTGCCTTCGGCGCATCCTTGTGTGTTTCATACTGATCTAGATAGTCCTCAAATTTTGCTTGAGCGTCGCCGTAACTCTGTTGATTAAAACTGCTCATGGCAGCTTCAAACATGTCCTCTGGTTTTTGCCCCATATTCACAAACCAAAGAATCGTAACACCAATCAACAACACGCCCAAAATCCCAAAACCAATGTACAGCCATTTAGTTGCCCATTGATCGCTCCGGTCTTTTTTGCCTTTAAAGGATGCCAGAGTTTGCTGAGGACCACTTTGCGTTTGATACCCGCCAGACGCATATCCATCATCGGCCAACGCATCAAACGCCGGCTCCTCCGGATAAGCAACCTCTGTGGGCACAACCGCCCCAATCTCAATTGGCTTGACCGTTGGCACCGCGAATTCCTCAGCCATATCACCCGCATCGACAAGCGTCATCGTGGCATCATAATCGACGGCAACATTCACTTCAGGAACGTTCGCATCCACCTCACCCCCGGCATCTTCTTTGGCAAGTCCGGTCAGATCACCGGTGTCAAAATCTTTCTCGACCGGCGGCGCAGGCTCAACAAACTCAAAATCATCTTCTTTTTTGGGAGACGCCTTCGTAGATGCCAGCAGGATTTTGGCCTGCTGCTCTGTAATATGCTTTTTCTTAACCAAGAAGGCTAACACTGACTTTGGTTTGACTTCTTTATCGGACTTTTCAATTTCGGCACGAATCTTACCAAGCACCTTTGAATCGATAATTCCAAGGTTTTCAAGTTTCTCTAAAAGCTGACGCGGTGTCATGCGACTTCCCTTCGTTTCCTCGCATTGGTGTCGGTCGAGGTACCGAATCTTAATTATTTCTTACGCCGAAAATTCACTCTGAATCAATCAGAATTCTTCATCGGTTGTTTGAATTTCAATTTTCTCAATATTGTTGATTACCCCGGTATCCCAAGCGGTAACAAGTTTTGCGTGTGTCGAATCGACATGAGCCAAAATAATCATCCGAGTTGCACTGGTTGTTTCTTTGGCGTCCTTGACCCTCGATCGCATTTCACTGTCACTTGGACATTCAACTTCCTCGTCGTCCCGAGTCGTCACGTAGTAAGTGTTTGTCTGATCAATAATAACCTGTACATAATCGTCCAAAATCTCTTCCTCTTCTTGGACTTCCGTACTCGGTTGATCCGACTTTGCTGGTGGTTGCTCCAATGACTTCTGCAAGGTGAACGAAGCGGTAACCATGAAAAAAATCAAAAGCAAAAACGTCACATCGACCATAGGTGTCATGTCGAGCTCATCTTCGGGAATGTCTTTTTTCTCAAAAGCGACATCCGGCTCATCGACCTCCTCTTCTACGTCCTCGATTCCCCGCCAACCCATGTTCTTATAAGTAACGTCATCCGGACCATCGTCCGGTGTCGGACGATAAATCTGGGACTCCAATTCCTCACGCTCAACGGCCAACTTTCTCTTCATCTCAATATCGAGATCTGAAAACTGCCCGGTTGGTTTGTTTAATCCAAAACCTTCACCGTCTGGATTAGGAACTGGTTTGGACTTTTTTTTCTTCTTCTTACTCATGGATTATCTTTTTCACAAACTCACTCGCCAATTGGTTCCGATCACTCAGAGATTACTGCTCTGCCTCAATCCCAACATAAATCTTCCGTGTTTTCGCAAGTTCAGATTGCCCGACCCCGCGCTTGACCATCTCCACCATCCCGGTCTTCACATCCCCTTCGGCCTTAATCAAAATCGCGTTCTTCGTTGGAAAACTGGAGAGCTCATTTTCCACATATTCACCGATGTTGGTTTCCTGAGCCTCCTCGTCACCAGGAGGCACCTTTGTATCCTCCGCCATCGACCGACCTTTGTAGACTTCAACCTTTTCGCCGGTCGCCTCGTCGAGAACCACAATCAGCGTGACCGCCTCTTTATCTTGAATTGAGTCACCATAGCTGGCCATCGGAAGTGCAACCGCAGCCTGCGGATCCATCCGAGAAACAACCACGAAAAACGCCAACAGCAAAAACGTCACATCGATCATCGGAGTGATGTCGAGTTCACCGTCGTCCGGATTCCGTTTGCGTTTGGGCAACTCTATATTTGCTTCTTCACTCATCCATTGTCCCGCAGGTTATATTTCTCAAAAACAGACATTCGATTTTTCGTTCCAGCATGAACAGAATTACTTATTCGGGAAACGAATGTTGCATTCCTTGAATACCTCGAGAAACTGATTGAGACCGTAAGAAACAAGGTCTTCCATTTTCCGAATGACAACGTTGATATAAGCAGTGCACAAAACCAATGGAATCGCAATCGCCAAGCCCAAGGCCGTTGTGATCAGAGCGAACTGAATATCCATCGCCAACTTACTCACCTCAACTGTTGCATTGGGATCCGCAAGCTTTGAAAACGCAGCCATCATTCCGAGAACAGTTCCCAACAACCCGATCATCGGGGCTGTCTTAATCACGGTATAAACCCAACTCAATCGGTACTCAAGATCCTGCAGCACATCTCGTTGAAACCGGTCAGCCACCAACTGTTTGACTTTCCCAAATCCAATCTTTCTATTTTCAATTGCCAGCTGTGCCAATTGACACATCGCACGTCGGTCACCTTCGCAGACCTCAGCAGCGGCATCGTAATCTCCCTTTGAAAGCGGTTCTTCGACCGCCTCAAGAAACAACGTCTGCATGGCTTCACTTTTAAACTGCTTTTGACGCACCCGCGACCAAACCATAACGACGCAGAACGCACCCCAAAGAGCAATAAGAAACATCACTAAATAAATAACGTTTCCTAATAATGAAAAAACTTGATCCATAATTCCTTAATCTCAGTTGAGTTGTGTTTCTAACAGTTGATTTTTTATTTTTAACGGGTTTCACGATGAGATTGCGTTTCGAAGTTTAAGTAAAACACAATCGATCGTGACAGCTCATCGATTCAATCCCCAGCTTCGATAGGCCGATTGTACAGCTTTTAGTCCGAGCTTGTGGTCACAAGGACTACCGATAGGTAATATCCTCCACAATAAACTCATAACCACTGCCGCCTGGTACGACTTTAAGCTCAGTCCGTTTAATGTCAGCGACGGTTTTACCCGTTCCCTCCAAGGCAGCGTTCTCAACCACACGAATCTGAGCCCGTGTTGCTTCCGGATAAAACTGAGCCTGCACGGTCGATCCAAGCTGAACCCCTGCTCGCTTGCAAAGCTCCTGGTCCCAGCGCCGTAAGCGAATTTTCTCCGGAGTAAAACGGAGCGTTCCGTTTTCTGCCTCGCGATTGGACTCGGCAACCCTAATTGGCCCTGACAAATTTTGCACTCGCCAAATGTTGTTTTTTGTTTGATGGATGACACCAATATCAATGGAGAAAAAAGTCAACTGCTTTGCGTAGATGCCTATATCTTCGGCTTCATAGTTAATCACCCAGCGTTGCCACTCCGGCACACCATTACCACCGGTACCTGGACCGCCTTCTCGGGAACCGTATCCGCCTCCAGCTCCCATCAAAACTGCGTCTCCACTCCGCTTCTCCAAGTTAGCCCGCACTGAGGATACCGAATCAGTAACTGCCTCCAATGCGTTAGCCAGTTGCGGTGTTTCAATTTCTGGAAATTCTTCTACTCCAGGTTCCAAAACATCGTCCGCAACTCCTTTAGGCTTCTCATTTCCCGCTTCATTGACAATTGGAATTGGGCCAGCCATCCGCTGGCTAAAATCAAAAACAGAGGTAATCCAAATTAAGAACAGCACAGAAAACAAGAAGCCGAACAAAATTATGAACGCGGTTAACGCCGCACTGAGGCGATCATACCGAGACGATTTCGTTTCGACATTTAAACTAATTTTCGGTGCTGAAACATAACCTTCACTCATCGCCGAACTCTCTTCCACAAAAGTGCCCCGTTTGTATTTCCACTAAAAAAACTCTTTCGCCGCTTAAAAAGCCAGTCGCAACTCAAATCAACATTCAGAACGAAATCAGTCGAGCAACTCTGCGCTAGGACGAATTTTCAAAAACCATTCCGTCCAACTACGCTTCATCTCGCTGAGCTCAAGCCGGCACGAATCACTCTCCTCACCTGTCAAAGCATCAGGATCACGCAATGCATTTTTACGAGTCAGGTCGCTCAACTTCATTGAATCAATTTTCCGACTGACCAACCTCAACCCATCATGAGCCTCAAGACAGATTCGCAAATCCGGATCTCCGAGGGCGTACAACAAGGCTGGAACATTATCCATCGCCTGCTCTCCAGCGAGAAAACGCACAGCAATCAATCGCCGGAAGTAATTCCTCGCGGCGATCATGCTCTGTAAAAAGGCTTTTATCTCCCCTCGCGACTTGTCGTCCTTCGCACGAAATTCCGAAATCTGTTTCTTCAAAGCCTCTGCCAATTCACGCAACTGCTCGTTATCGGCTTCCCCCTCTTTCATCATCGAAATCAAATCGCTGAGATTCTTCTCTGTTTCGACCTGCCGAATTAGTCCGTTCGCACCGGTCCTTAAAACCGAATCTTTTTTGAATCCTTGCCCACCAAGAGCGCGACTTGCTGCTGGTTCAACGTTTAGGACTTCACTACTCCGAACCAAGAACAGAACCGCCAAAGCGGGCGACCAGATAGCGTTCTCTTTACTTTGAGCCTTAATAACGTAGTTGCCGCCCCTTTGCCCGAGCAAGTACTCGAACCCCTCGTCGTACCAATTCACGAGTTTTCCATTGCCTACATTGCCTTCACCCTGCTCTCGGAAATAGGCATACCTCTCGAGAGTAAACAGGTAATAACAAGTAAAAGGCACGTCTCGATTGACCTTAAACCCTCGCTCCAGCCAAGCATTTCCAGCGCGAACCTTGTTCGAAAACTTCCCGCGATCGAACTGAACGAGTGGGCCAGTCTTATTCAGGAGCGAACTTTTGCCGTCCACCGGTTCGACATAGATAGTCACCGTCTTAGGAAGTCCGATTGTTTCCTTGGCCAGCGACTTCGTCATTGACTTCGCTCGCTTATTGAGCTGAAGGAAATCGGAGAGCAAATACGCGGTTCCACCGCCAGCAAACGTCATTGAAACACTCGGTGTGGCTTCGTATGCTTCCGAAGCCGATGCTCGTTGGGGTTTAGAACCAGGGTCATTTGGCTGTCCCGAAGCTTTTAATTTGTAAGCCCACCCTCCGTCGGGCGCTTGGGAGTTCAATGTCCAATCCAATGTCCTTTTCGCCATCTGCACATCCATGTCGAAACCGTGCAATTTTGCGACAAACATTGCAAGAGCGGCAAACTGCGTTTGCGACATGTCACAGCTCTTGTAACCCTCGTTTTTGTAAGTGTAGGAGCCATTCGGATTCTGACGATCCTCCAAAAAACGAAGTAATTTCTTGATTGGCTCTCGGTACGCCCGCGCGTTAGTTTCGGCCAACAAGATAATCGTGATGCACGGCAGGTACATCTCACGTTCATTCTCGATCATTTCGTCGACTTGTGCCGCAACGTCTTCGCAGGCCTGCTTCACCAGTGGATCACTTAAAGGCACACTGCCCCTGTATCGCTTACTATGCTGAACGATTGCCAGAGCGGCAAGCACACGGGAATTCATCTGTGAGTTTGGTTTAACCGCTCCTTTAAGATAGTTAACCAAATCATCCGCAAGCGCCCTAACCTCCGGGTGATCAGGGTTGTAAACCGCTTGGGCTGAAGCATTCGGTGTGACGAGAAACACACTTGCCAAAAAGACGGCACAAGAAACACACAAGGTAATGGCGCACGCCAATCCAGGATTGCGAGGAGCCAATATTTTGACACCTTGCCGCAAACCGAGAGTTCGACAACCAACTTTTTCTTCAATCATTTCGATTGAATCCATTCGCTATGCTCCGTAATTCCTTGCCTCTTGCGCTGCACACCGACGTATTCCAATCACCGATCAACATGCAAGCGCAGCCTAAAACAACAATCCAACGATCCACCTCTGCCAAAAGCCCATCTCCGTGCGACCGACAATGCCGAGGGCATACATCAGAATGCCGCAAAGAGGCCGATGCCCGCCCGCAGTCGATCTCGGATTTTGAAAATCCCTTGGAAACGCAGCCTATCTTCTCTGACCTTCGGTTGGCTAATGGTAATTTTTGTGCCCCAGCATGTCAACCAAATGGCCGTCGTTCGATCGAGCGAGCGCTCAGGTTAACTCGTTTATTTCTCAACATCGAAATATTCAGTTAGTCCCCCAAAACACGAACAATACGATCTGATACCAACCGCCCACTCTCAACTCTACATTCAGAACCCGATCCCCTATCAAAAACCCTTACCCATGAATCCACAAAAGCGAGTGTGGGCAGGTGCCGAATCGCAATCAAGTTCATCGCCAGCGAACCATGGCCCACTCCGCGGTCCCGAAGAGATGACCGCTTCAGGCTTCAAATACTGCCAATACTTTCTCTAAAACGCCCAAAAGTATCG